>Ga0209292_1000910_pt1 | contig 37423 bp, 33 predicted proteins | sample GOMGulsemesocosm_2_FD_184634 | JGI IMG/M metagenome (GOLD analysis project Ga0209292, IMG submission 184634) | Methane-oxidizing microbial communities from mesocosms in the Gulf of Mexico - GOM9C Gulf of Mexico (SPAdes) (version 2) | ecosystem: Environmental > Aquatic > Marine > Cold seeps...
AGCACATTCAAGTCTGAATTCCGGTGTGAAATTGGGTTTTGTTCTTTTTGTCATAGTGTCACCTAAGGTTTGATGAGGTGTATAATAACACCTCTAGTTAGGTGGCCAAATTAACTATGCCACTACAAAGTGTGTTGCCATAACTATTATTTTTAGATAATTAGCTGTGTGCTCAGTGATTTGAATATATTCTGCACGGGTTGATAAGGCATTACTTAACTCTGAACTTAGTACGGAAATCCAAGTTTCTTTATCCTTAGAAACTTCCAGCTCATAGGTATAACTGCGGTTGTCGTTATTAAGCCAGGTTATTGAAATACCTTTAACTAATGCTGGTGCAGCAAGTGTCAACACTAACGATTGCTCATTTTTAGCTGTAGACCATCGTGATTCAGCCATGAAGTTACTATCAATGGTATTACTTGCGTCATAAGCTGATACTTCATCACTGGCAATGGCTTGAATGAAGTTAAGTTTTGCCAAGCCATTACACAATATGTCCTCTTGATTTTTTTCTGTAACGGTTTCACCGTCATCTGTAGTATCAGATGAAGTTGCTAACGAGCTGTCGGATGGATAGTCTGGTGAGCTGTCAGATTGATTACAAGCCATTAACAGGATCAAAGAGCATATAAAAAGAACCGAACGATTTAAAGACATAACCTACCTATAAAGCAATATGAATATATACTTATATTACCAATTAATACGGCCTTGTAAACCAATTGTGATTATTGGTAATTTGGTTATGGTGTTTTTTATTGGTTTTATGATTAAAGGGCGTTAGTGAATGAGTAATATTGATAATATTTACGTAAGGGCATTATGAAATGATCATGAAAAGGAATATGTAAGGGTATTGTGAAAAAGCCACTCAAATGTGTAGGCCTATAAAATTGCTCGAGGAGCAAATAGAAAATCATGAGAATAGGCCAAAATGAGTTTGATGTAGATACAAAACTCTAATCTACACCTTATCGTAATTTTTTCTTGTTAGAAGGTCACCATGACCCTCTAAATGTCAGCTGGTTTGGTCAGCAGCATTAGGGATTGAGTAAAGCCCACGTTGCTCGCTATTTTTTCGGGTAATTTCCGCTAAAGCTTTAGACTCTACCGCATCAAATAAAGCGTTTATAAGTCGGTTGAAATGACAATGCATAGCCTTTCTTGCTTGTGTGGCATCTCCTGACTTTAATGCTTCATAGATTGCTTTGTGTTCAGCAAGCGTCTTTGAGTTATCTTTACTGCAAACACTGTCATAATCTTTAATGACTTCAGGGGTTGAAGAGCGAAGTTTCCAAAGGTTTTCAACCGATAATATCATGGCATTATTTCGCGTAGCATTAACTATGATTTGGTGAAATTCTTTATCTGCTGCTTCAATATATTCACCACTTTCCATATCAACTAAGGTTTGGTGCAAGCGGGTTAACTCATCTTCAGTAATAGTCGTTGCTGCAATTGCCGCAACTTCTCCTTCAATCAAAGCACGTGCTTGGGTCACTTCAAAGGCATTAACTTTCTTTTGTAAACCTAGTTGGTTAACCGGTTTTAAAACATAAACACCTGAGCCAGTTTTAACTTCAACTTTTTTTCTAACCTCTAAAGCAATAATAGCTTCTCGCACTGTCGGCCGACTTATATTAAAAGTTTCAGCGAGTTCTCGTTCGGGAGGTAAGCGACTACCCGGAGAGTACACCCCAGAATTAATAGAAGCTTCAATCTTCTCAACTATACTCCAAAACAACCGGCGGTTGCCCATATTATATCCTTACCAATTAACGAAAAAAATGACTGTGTTTTATATATCATATCGCCTTATTTTGCTCAGGGCAAAGTTATTAAGCAATTTTATTGTTAATTTTCATTGTTTTTCTTTAAAACGAGTAACTATTTGGAAACACCACCCTAATAATGGTTATTACCAATTATGGATTTATCATTTACTATTGGTAATATAATTTGGTTGACAAGTGGTCGGTATATTGGTTAAATCTAGTTGATTGGGATAGAAAGACTACAAAACTCCTGTTTAAAACATAAAACAGTAAATAATAGAAATACTCGGTGTCATTAAAAGCACTAAACTTATTAGAAGAAGCGCAAGTGATGACTCGTGGTCCAGGAACAGTATCTGATTATTCGTACTCAGGTCGTAAATTTTTCCTTGGGGTAAGAGCTAGCTTTTAATTAGCATTACTGTAAGTAGTTATTAGAGGTCGCCTATACAAGGAGTTGGGCGTCTTCTAAATTTATTAAATAGATTCAAAACAAGTTAAAAGAGATGTTTATGTACTCACTAAAGGCTCCACAATACCTAAAACTCGTTACATTAACGATGTTTGCTTTAATACTCTCTAGTCAAGCTATCGCGAAAGATTGGTTAGTTGATACACCTAAAACATATAAAATGGCACTTAAAAAAGTAAAACCAGGCGATAGAGTTGTTTTAGCCAATGGTACATGGAACGATTTTGAAATTCTTTTTAAAGCTAATGGTACAAAAGCAGCACCGATAGAATTAACTGCAGAAACTAAAGGGCAGGTTGTTTTATCGGGTCAATCAAATTTAAGATTAGCGGGTGAACATTTAATTGTTTCTGGCCTTGTTTTTAAAGATGGTCATACACCGAGTAATGCGGTTATCTCGTTTAGGCGCAACAAAGAGGATTTAGCATATCATTCAAGAGTAACTGAAGTGGTTATTGATAACTTCAATAACCCTGATAAACGTGAGTCTGATTATTGGGTGGCAATTTATGGTCAATATAATCGCTTTGATCACAACTACCTTGCCGGTAAGCGCAATAAAGGTGTAACCGTTGCTGTTCGTCTAGATAGTAAAAGTAGCCAAGAAAATCATCATAAAATAGATCATAACTATTTTGGTCCTCGTCCTATTCTTGGCTCTAATGGTGGAGAAACCTTACGTATAGGTACTAGCCATTATTCTTTATCAAATTCATATACTTTAGTTGAAAATAACTATTTTGATCGCTGCGATGGCGAAGTCGAAATTATTTCAATTAAATCAGGTAAAAACAACATTCGTAACAATGTCTTTTTTGAATCAAGAGGCACACTAACCATGCGTCATGGTAACGGCAATATCATCGAAGGCAATGTCTTCTTTGGTAATGGTGTTGACCATACGGGTGGTATTCGAGTGATTAACAAAGACCAGATAATTAAAAACAACTACCTTGAAGGCTTAACAGGTTATCGTTTTGGTAGTGGTTTTACCGTGATGAATGGTGTGCCGAATTCAAGCATTAATCGCTATCATCAAGTAGAAAATGCTTTGGTTGAAAACAATAGTTTTATTAATGTTAGGCATATTCAATTAGCGGCAGGCAGTGACGCAGAAAGAAGCGCGGTGCCTATTAAATCGACCATGAAAAATAATTTAATTTTCAATGAAAACGCGCAACAGCCCTTTACTTTATTTGATGATGTTAGTGGTATTGCCTTTAAAGGTAATGTTGCAAATACCGTCGCACATAAAAAACTTAGTTCAGGCATTAGCCAACAAGAGATCAAACTTAAGCGTGCAGAAAATGGTTTGCTTTATCCTGTTGATGAAAAGCTTGCGAAAAAAGGCGCTAAAAAGAACCTTTCTCCAATCTTAAAATCGGCAACCGGTCCAAGCTGGTACCCAAAAAGTAATAGTGTCGTAGCGTTTGAATCAGGTAAAGTCATTAATGTTGAAGCCGGAGATGATGCATTATTTAATGCCGTGCAAGCTGCAAATAACGGTGATGTGTTGGTATTGTCAGATGGCGATTACGACGTTAGAAAAATGATCGATATTAACAAAACGTTATCTATTAAAGCGGAACATCAAGGTAAAACACAAATTGTTTTTCAGCGTTCAACTTTATTTCAAATTTCCGATGGTGGTAGTTTAACGCTCGACGGCCTAACAATTAGTGGTAGTAGTAGTCCTGATTCTTCAGGCAATACCTTAATTCGTACGCAAAAATGGGGCATGGTTGAAAACTATCGCTTTGTGATGAGAAACAGTACGGTTTCTGGGCTTGATACTAACCATTCATTTCACTTTTTTGATTCAGGTAATGGTGCCTTTGCTGATTATATTGAGTTAACCGATAATCACTTTATAAATATCACCGGCGATTTGCTGCGTTTGCATAAAGAGATTGAAGACTTAGGCATTTATAATGCTGAATACGTAATTCTAAAAAATAATAGTTTTGATAATTTACAAGGTACCTTGGTTAATTTGTATCGTGGTGGCACAGATGAAAGTACTTTTGGGCCGCACCTAGAGATGTCAAAAAACATAGTCAAAAATAGTGGTAAAGGCAAGCGTAACAAAACCGCAGCAAGCCTTTATTTACATGGCGTACAAGTAACAAATATAGACGGTAATAGCTTTGAAAATACTGCAGATGTAGTTATTGAACATACCGTTGGTGAACCTAAAACGGTAGTGAAAAATAACACGGCTAACAAAGGAACTGCATTTAGCGTGAAAGAGCTACATGAGAAAGGCCCACATACCGCCGTTTTGTTAAACAATAAGCAATCTAAATAATGAACAGGGTTATCAATCGCTATTTTATGAAATTTTTTACTCAAAGCTCCGCGATAAAGACAGCAAAACCGATTTCAAAGAACTGGTTAGTTATTACTATTGTCGTTATATTTATTACTTTGCTTATTAACCCAGTAACGAACGCAAAATCCAGTCCTAATCTTTTTATTACCACTACTGACATTGAAAATATGCGTAGTGCGATAAAAGCAGAGGGGACATTTAAACAAACCTTTGTTGCCAGTAAAATCTCAGTCGATCAACAAGTATTGCAAGCGATTGTTGTGCCATTGCCTAAAGATGGTGGTGGTGGTTATACTCACGAACGTCATAAGAAAAATTATAAACTAATGGTTAACGCCGGTATTATCTACCAAATAACTCAAGATGAGCGCTATGCAGATTATGTTCGTGACATGTTATTTGATTATGCCGCGCTTTATCCAACTTTGCCTTTACACCCGAAAAGAAAAATGGGTAAAAAAAATCCAGGGAAACTTTTTTGGCAGAGTTTAAATGAGGCAGTGTGGTTAGTGTATACCAGCCAAGCTTATGACCTTATTATACCCACGCTGACATCAAGTGAAAAAGACACCATAGAAACAGGTTTATTTCGCCCTATCGTGAAATTTTTATCGGTAGATTCTCCTGAAACTTTTAATAAAGTACATAATCATGGCACATGGACCACCGCTGCTGTTGGTATGACAGGTTATGTTTTAGGTGAATCAGACTGGGTTGAACAAGCTCTTTACGGTTTAGATAAATCAGGTAAAGGTGGCTTTTTAAAACAGCTTGATGAACTTTTTTCACCCCAAGGGTATTACAACGAAGGGCCTTATTATCAGCGTTACGCTTTAATGCCGTTTGTGACTTTTGCTAAAGTTATTCAAAATAATCAACCTGAACGTAAAATATTTGAATATCGTAATGGAATTGTTTTAAAAGCTATCGATACCACAATACAACTAAGTTATAACAAGTTATTCTTCCCAATTAACGATGCCATTAAAGACAAAGGTATTGATACTATTGAACTTGTTAATGGTGTGGCTATGGCTTATGGCCTAACCGGTGATGCCGGGTTACTTGATATTGCTAAACAACAAGATCAAATTTTATTAACTGGCGATGGTTTAAAAGTTGCGCAAGCATTAGATCAAAACCTTGAGCAGCCTTATCACTTTGACTCTGTTGCCTTTGGTGATGGTAATGATGGCGAGCAAGGTGCGTTAGTGATAATGCGTCAAAATGTTAATGGTGAACAAGCGGTCTTGTTTAAGCCAGCAGCTCAAGGACTAGGACATGGCCATTTTGATAAACTAACGTGGCAGTTTTACGATAAAGGCGAAGAAATAGTTTCGGACTACGGCGCAGCCAGATTTTTAAATGTTGAAGCGAAACATGGCGGTGGTTATTTACCTGAAAATAAAACCTGGGCAAAACAAACGATTGCCCATAACACGGTAGCTGTTGACGAAAAATCACATTTTAATGGCAAAGTTAAAATGGGAAATAAACATCATCCTGAACTTTTGTTTTTTGAAAAAAATGATAATATCACTATTAGTTCAGGCTCAATTGACACCGCTTATAAAGGTGTTTCTTTCACCCGAACCATGGCGCTGATTAAACTTCCTGCTCAAGACAATACTGAGCAAGAAAAGTCATTAGTGATTGATATTTTTGATGTTGCCTCGAACAAAAAACATCAATATGACTTACCTGTTCATTATAAAGGTCAGTTGATCAGTACTAACTTTACACTAGATACCCAATTAACCAGTTTACCAGTATTAGGTAAAAAAAATGGCTATCAGCATTTATGGCTTAAAGCACAGGCGCAACCTAAAGCCGGTTTATCGCAAATAACTTGGTTAAATAAAAACGGTCGTTTCTATACTCAATCGACAATAACGGATGGTGATGCATCGTTACTTTTTACTCAGATTGGCGCGAACGATCCTTTGTTTAACTTACGTAATGAGAATGCGTTTATTAACCGCAAAGCAGCGGCTAAAAATCATACTTTTGTCAGTGTATTAGAGCCGCATGGTGAATATAATCCGTCAAAAGAATTTACCCTTGCTGCGGTAAGTAAAATACAAGCATTATCACACCATAAAATTAACAACATTGATGCAGTTGAAATAAGCTTTATCAACGGTAAACGTTATTTGTTAGCGTTTAATGCAACCAAAGATATTGAGACTAATCAGTTAAATCAATTTTCATTCAATGGCTTTAAATATCAATTTAATGGCCGTTTTAAGCTTTTCGAAGCTAATCCTTTAGAAACTAAGAAGTAGAGGCCAACTATGAGTCACAGTGATATTTTTACATCTGCAAATGAAGCAGAAATTGAAGACATAGGCGGCGGTTTAAAACGTCAAATGTTGGGCTATAACCATGAATTAATGGCAGTGAAAATTTGGTTTGACAAAGGTGCGATTGGTTACAACCATGCTCACCGTCATTCTCAGGTGACTTATGTTATTGAAGGCGAGTTTCACTTTAACATTGATGGCGTAACGACAATAATGAAGCCAGGTGATAGCTGTTTGATCCAACCATGGGCAGACCACGGTGCTACATGTCCAACCGGCGGTATTTTAATTGATACCTTTAGCCCGCCGCGTGAAGATTTTTTGCCGGAAGGCACATTCGATAATATTGATGTAGAAAAACTTAATGCTAAACCAGCGGAGAAAAAATAATGCAATTAAAGGGTGTACGTTGGTGGGTGATTGCTTTAATCGCACTAGCCACAATTATTAACTATATTGATCGTCAAGCGCTTAGTGTACTTTGGCCCTCAATCGCCGCCGATTTGTTTCCAGATGAGAGTGCTTACGAGCGTAATAAAATATATGCAACGATCTCCGTTATTTTTGTATTTTCTTATGCTTTCGGTCAAGCAATCTTCGGTAAAATATTTGACTGGTTAGGTACGCGTTTAGGTTTTGTACTAGCGATTGGTGTTTGGTCTATCGCGACTATTCTTCACGCCTTTGCGCAAGGTCTACTTAGTTTTGCTATTTTCCGTTCAATTTTAGGTGTAGCAGAAGCGGGTAACTGGCCTGGTGCAACTAAAAGTAACGCAGATTGGTTCCCCGCAAAGGAACGTGCTTTAGCCCAAGGTATCTTTAACTCAGGTGCTGCTATTGGTGGTATTATTTCTATCCCCCTGATTGCTTGGATGGCAATTGATAACAGCTGGCAAACCGTGTTTATTGTTATCGGTGCTATTGGTTTGTTATGGCTTATTCCTTGGGTTATTTTGGTTAAAGCGCCGCCAAAAACTCACCCTTGGATCACTCCAGAAGAACGTGAATATATCCTAACTGGTCAAAAGCATTCTGAAACTGAATCTGAAGAAGACGAATATACACCTACAACAGCAGAATTACTTAAACATAAGCAAAGCTGGGGTGTCATTATTGCCTCTGCGGCGATTGACCCTATCTGGTGGTTATTTGTTGTTTGGACGCCTATTTTCCTTACTGATGTATACAACATGGATCTTGCGGCAATTGCTCAATACGGTTGGATACCCTATGTTGGAGCAATGTTTGGCGCATGGTTTGGTGGTCTTCTTGCTCAAAATCGCTTTAATGCCGGCTGGACTACAGACAAAACACGTAAGTTAGTTATTACCTTAGGCTGTTTGATTATGTTGCCAGCATTCGTATTAATGGTTTACCCAATATTTTTAGTGATTGGTAAAGAATACGAAAGTATTTCTATTGTATTAACGATGGCGGTTATTTTATTTGGTTTCCAAACTGCTATTGGTAATGTTCAAACGCTACCAAGTGATTTGTTTAGTAAGAAAACAGTAGGAACACTTGCTGGTTTTGCTGGAATGGCAGCTAAACTAGCTGTTGCGGCTTTAATTGCGGTAGTACCTATTTTAACTCGTCCGGATGCAGACGGCGTTGTGAGTTATATGCCGGTATTTATCATTGGTGCTTCACTAGCTTTTATTGCTATGGCTGCTGTTTGGTTACTTATTCCAAAAGTTGAGCCGTTAAAAAAGTTAGATAACGGTTCAGAGAATAACTCATCTGAAAATACTCAACCATTACAAGATAAGGGCTAATTGACGTGAAAAATATCTTTTTGATAGGCGAATGTATGATTGAGCTAAAAGCGCAATCTGCAATCAGCTCAACAACAGAGCAAACTTACCCGAAGGCGATAAATCAATCGTTTGCAGGAGATGTTTTAAATACCGCAGTGTATTTAAAACGTACTTTTTCTGATCTGAATCCTTATTTTATTTCTGCGGTCGGCTCTGATAGCTTGAGTACTGAGATGATTGGTTTTTTTGAGCAAGAACACATTAATACTGATTTTGTCTTTCGTTCAAAACAAAAAAATGCTGGTTTGTATGCTATAGAAACGGATGAATTTGGTGAGCGTAGTTTTACTTATTGGCGAGAAAACTCTGCAGCGAAAGACCTTATGTCTTTCGTTGATGAAAAAGTTGTCAACAGTATCTCAGCCGGTGATACGGTGTTTTTCTCAGGCATTTCATTGGCAGTAATAACACCCGCTGACCGTGCTAAGTTTTGGCTGTTCATTAAACAGTTAAAAGATCTCGGTGCAAAACTAGTTTTTGATCCAAATTATAGAGCGAGAATGTGGCAAAACCCACAAGAGGCTAAAGAGCAATTTGAACAAGCATTTAGCTACGCAGATATTCTTTTGCCAGGGGTTGATGATTTTGAACAGCTGTACGGCATAACAAGCTCTGAAGCTGTATTCGAATTCTGTAAGCCGTACCAGTTTGATGAATTAGTGATTAAAAATGGTGAAGCAGGAATTTTTGTTTATATTAATGAACAAGCCTATCATTTTCAGATCACCCCGGTTAAAAATGTCATTGATACGACGTCTGCAGGTGATTCATTTAATGGTGTTTATCTTGGTGCTAGAGCAAGAGGTTTTGACCTTGAACAAGCGATAGGCCTTGCTTCTAAAGCCGCGGGTTTTGTTATTCAACATCACGGAGCCATTGTTGAGCAATGTGCTTATCAAAAGTTTATTAAGGAACAGTTTATCTAACTATTAATAGTTAACTGTTACCACTCTCAATATTTTAAAGGCATTCATATGAATTCATTTTCCAATTTAATGGGGAAGCAAACTCTGCTACCTATTATTCAAGCAAACTCAGTTGAACAAGGTGTTGAAATAGCTAAAGCTATGGCAGATTCGGGCATTAATTTGGTTGAAGTAGTACTTAGAACACCGGCATCACTTGAGGTGATAAAAGCAATTAAACATAAGCTACCTCATTTAAAAGTAGGTGCAGGTACTGTGATTGATGCTGATATTCTCAACGAAGCACTTAGTGCCGGCAGCGATTTTATTATTACGCCGGCAACGTCAACTAAACTGTTAATGACGCTGGAAAATTGCCCTGTGCCTGTAGTACCAGGTGTGTCGAATACTGCTGATATACTGCTATCACGTGAATTTGGTTATACCGAGTTAAAATTATTTCCTGCGTCTTTATCGGGTGGCGCAGCTTTTTTATCTGCGATGGGCTCAGTGTTTAGTGATATTTCTTTTTGTCCTACCGGCGGAATTAATCACAGTAACCAAGCAGAATATTTGGCTTTGAAGAATGTATTTGCTGTTGGTGGTACTTGGATAGCAAAACCTGAATGGGTTGAGCTGGCACAATGGGCAAAGATCACATCAGCTTGTAAAGCTGCACAAGGTCTTACGTAGATGAAGCCTTTATCACAATTGATTAATAGTGGTTTTGTCTGTGGTGACGATGTTAGTGTTTTGTTTAACTACGCTAAAGAAAATCAGTTTGCCTATCCGGCAATTAATGTCATTGGCACCAGCTCTGTTAATGCGGCGCTAGAAGCTGCATGCGATGTTAACTCGCCAATTATTATCCAATTATCATACTCGGGTGCTGCCTTTTTCATTGGTAAAGGGGCTAAGTTATCACCTATGGATGCCGCTATTCAGGGGGCGATTATTGCTGCAAAGTATATTAAAAGTGTTGCCAAGTTTTATAAGGTACCTGTGGTGATCCACACTGACCACGCCTCGAAAAAACTACTACCTTGGATTGATGGTTTATTAGACGCTGGTGAGGTGCATTTTGAAGAGACAGGTGAACCTTTGTTTAGCTCTCACATGATTGATTTATCGGAGGAAACGCTGGTAGATAATATAGATATTTGTACTCAGTATCTAAAGCGTATGGCTGTTATAGGCATGACATTAGAAATAGAATTAGGCTGTACTGGTGGTGAAGAAGATGGTGTCGATAATACCAATATAGATAATGCTAAGCTCTATACGCAGCCAGAGGATGTCGCGTATGCTTATGAAAAATTAACGAATATTAGTGCAAATTTTATTATCGCTGCTTCTTTTGGCAATGTGCATGGGGTTTATAAATCAGGGCAAGTTTCATTAACGCCTATTATTTTGAAAAACTCTCAACTTTTTGTTTCTAAGACATTTAATTTACCACATCATCCGTTGAATTTTGTTTTTCATGGTGGCTCAGGCTCTGATACTGGTGATATTAAAGAAGCTATTTCGTATGGCACAATAAAAATGAATATTGATACTGATACACAGTGGGCTTATTGGCAGGGTGTTCATCAGCATTATCATAAAAAGAGCAAATATTTGCAAAGTCAAATTGGTAACCCTAAAGGAGATGATCTACCGAATAAACAGTTTTATGACCCGCGAGTGTGGCTTAGGAAGTCTGAGGAATCAATGAGCGTTAGGTTAATTAAGTGCTTTACTGAGCTTAATTGCTTGAATAGGAATATTTAACTCATGAAACGATTAGTATCAGTATTAAAAGCAGATGGTGTTGACCATTCTTTAATCACTATTATTCGAACCATTTTGGCGGCCTCTAAAGAGTTGTCTTTTCGAATAGGTCAAGGTGAGTTATCAGGGGTACTAGGTTCAACGCTAGATGAGAATATACAGGGCGAGCAGCAAAAAAAATTAGATGTTGTTGCTAACCAGTTAATCAAAGAATTACTCATGGATGAGGCTGATGTAAAATCGTTAGCCTCTGAAGAAGAAGAATTTGTAGTGCCAGTTAATGGACAAGGTAAGTATGTTATTGCTTTTGATCCCCTTGATGGCTCATCAAATACTGATATTAATGGCCAAATAGGAACTATTTTTACTATTTTTCCAGCGATAAGTGATTTGGCTGCAAATGATTGGCGTCAGTTTTCTAGGAAAGGAAGCGAACAAATTTGTGCGGGATATATCCTGTATGGATCTGCAACTATGTTGGTATTAACAACAGGTAATGGTACTAGAGGTTACACTCTAGATCTCACCCATGGTGGTTATTTGTTGACTCACCCAGAGCTGACTATTCCAGCCCAAACTAATGAGTTTTCAATAAACATGGCCAATCAGCCTTATTGGCTTGAGCAAACCAAGCTGTATATTGATAATGTACATGCCAGTGAAAATTCCTACTCGATGCGCTGGAATGCCGCTATGGTCGGCGATGTACATCGAATATTATTACGCGGTGGTATTTTCTTGTACCCTCAGGATAAAAGGGCGCAATATCCACAAGGTAAACTGCGATTGCTCTATGAGGCTTTTCCAATGGCAATGTTGGTTGAGCAAGCTGGCGGTAAAGCAATAGACGGCAACAAAACTATTTTAGAGCAAAGATTAAGTGTTTTACATCAAAGGATTCCCGTAATCCTTGGCAGTGCCTCTGAAGTGGATGTTTTTAAATGCTCAAAGAGCCACCGGAAATATTATACCTTTTACAATTGAGTTGACTGTGAAAGTCTACTCATTAGTATAAAAATAATGACAAGACTTTCCTCACAATTTGAAGTCCAGGAAATTCATATCAATGAAACAACTACAATTTAATAAATCAGCCGATGTTTACAATTTAATTTTAGGTGGTTTGATAGCACTAACCTCAGAACAACAAATAGGTAAGGTTACTTATCGAACTGTCAGTGAAAATAGATTTTTAGGGAAATGGCTGAAAAGAGCCAAGAAACAAAAATGCTATCCAAAATCCATATCAATTGATATTGATAACCTACTGGATTTATACGCCACTAAAAACATAAGTGGCGACTTATCGGCTTTGTTTTATCACGTTTTTAGCGAATTTCAGTTACTCAAAAACATATCGAAAAATTTCGAATTAAGCCCAAAAATACGCTTTGATAAAGCAATGAACGAACTTACAAAAGATAATTGGCATATTTCATTGCCAATAACGCATGACCGACAAACAGGTAAACCTTATAGACCAACGAATGACAAAGAAATTTTTACCACAAATTGGTATTGGGATGATGCTTTTGATGACCAACAAGCGCTGACAAAACAAGTAAGTATCTTTGTTGTTTCCCCTCCTCAAAATGTCATTGATTGTTTATATCACTATGGATTTGTTCTGGTTAAAGGGCTAACAAGTGTAGATGAGCAGGGTAAGTGTTTTTATCAATTTAAAATTTTTCCAGAAAATAAGTATATTGGTGAAGCGGCTATTCCGACAAAATATCAAAATAGACCTATCAGAGAGGCTTAGTAAAAAATATGATAAGTTTTTAGTTTGTCTAGTTAACCTGAAATGAGGTTTATTATTAACTGCTACACTAATGTAATAATTATTATTTTTTAGGAAGCATCATGCGGCTAAGAATAATGAATACTTTCGTTTTTTGGCTATTATTCTCTTCTTGCTGTTTAGCTGTAGATATTGTTCGAATGAATCAGGCTAAATCAGTTAAAGATATTCAAACCCGCTATAAAGTTGAAATACTTCAATCGGCATTGCACTTTTCCAAGGCTCTGTACGGGCCTTATCAAATTATCACCCAAGGCCCTGCCACTACTATTGATAGAGCTATATTAGAAGTTAAAAAAGGTACTGAAATTAATACCTTTATGGCGATAACAACTGCTGAGTGGGAGCATAAAACACTCCCTATTAGAATTCCGATAAGAAGAGGATTGCTAAAGTATCGTTTATTAGCAATCAACAACGATAGTATTGAAACATTCAAAAATATAAAGACCCTAGATGCGCTTAAAAAATTAAAGGTGGGGCTAAGACGCGGGTGGGCAACGATGAACATTATGAAAGCGCAAGGTTTTAATATTGTTGAAGCTAACAACTATGAAGGTCTATTTCATATGCTTTCTAGTGGGAGAATTGACTATATACCTCGAGGAATCAACGAAATTTACCATGAATTAGACACTCGAAAAGAAAAATTACCTAATTTAATTGTTGAACAACATTTAGCGTTGGCCATTCCTGCGCCATTTTATATTTTTGTTTCACCTTCAGAGCCTCGTCTTCGTGAACGGTTAAAGCACGGCTTGGAAATCATGGTTAAAAATAGAAGCTTACATGATATTTTTTATAAATATTATGGTGATGATATAGCTAAAGCTAATATTTCTGAACGCAATGTAATCGCTATAGATAATCTGTATTTACACGATAAAACACCATTTAATCGGAAGGAGTTATGGTTTGAAAACGATAAGGTTACTTTAAATTAAAGTGGGCATTTTCCCTAAAATTCAAAGAGGTAAGTGGTGTGCGGTTCTTTATGGCTTGCCTGCTTCTAAATTAAGTAGCTAATGTACTTAGTCATTCAGCACTTGTTCAACTTAGCAAATGCTACACTAAGTAAATCGTATTTTTTCAGTCTTGCTGTAAAAGTTTATTAAATTATCTTGCTTGATTTTTCTTTACAGTAAAGGAGCCCTAAAAGGTAACTATTCTATGTTTAAAAGTACTTCAGTTAAGCTGGTATTGATCATATTCCTCTTGTTTAGCTTTGCTAGTAAGTCAAATGCAATTGATAAAATCAAAATGTTAAAGCCTTTACTTGGATTTGATAAAAGAGCAAAGCATAAAGATGAGGTCATAATACGTTCACTCGAGGTAACGGTAGATGAGTACGGGCCATTTACTTTTGAAGCAGTAGATGTCGATATGACACCTAGTCGAGCACTTGCCTCAATGAAAACAGGTAGCCTTATTAATATATTTATTGCCCCTAGCAGTGAAGTATGGAATGTAAGTACTATTCCAATAAAAATACCTATCAGGCAAGGGTTACTTAGTTATCGTTTATTACTTGTTAATAAAATAAACCTAGCTAAGTTTGAAAAAGTTAAAGATTTTGATGATTTAAAGCATCTAAGGGCTGGCTTACAAAATGACTGGATTACTACAAATATTTTTAAAAAACTAGAGATGAATGTTGTAACTGCTCATACCTTTGAAGGGCTATTTTTAATGCTGAACAAACACCGTTCTGATTATATCCCTCGCGCAATTTATGAAATATATGATGAATTGAATACCAGAAAAGGAAAATTAAACAATGTTGTTGTTGAACCTACGATAGCTTTACATTTACCTATGTTTTCATTTGTTTATGTCTCCCCTAAGGAACAAAAAATTGCAAGTAGGATTAAATCGGGCTTACTCAAGTTAAAAGAAACTGGTGAACTCAATGATATTTTTGATAAATATTATGCAAAAGATATCATTAAAGCAGACTTGAAAAACCGACGAGTCATTGAAATTAAAAATCCATTCATAACAGATATGGAGGTAGTAGAGTATAAAGATTTATTACTCTAATGCCTAAGATTAGTTATATTCAGGTAGTATGTTTACCATTGGGTGTGTTTGCTTTCATACCATCTACATAGCTATTGTCCATTTATTTCATACTAATAGTCGAACCACCTTAATTATGTGAATAGGATAGCTTAACGATACAGCGATTTTGGTCTTAAGTCGGCGATAGCGGCAATATTTAATAACTTTACAATATGAATATATTATCTTTAACGCATTGTTTATTTATGCACAATTTTTGCACATTCCTCAGCTATTATTCCATAATAAGCTTCGTGTTTGCTTAAATCATATTGAGGTGATTGATTTTTATGAATATTCAAAAAAAGTTTTTTTTGATATTTTTCTGTTTTAGCTTGTTATTAGTGGTGCTGTTAGTTTTGCTTATGCAGTGGAGCATTGGCAAAGGCATGATCGAATATGTAAATACCAAAGAAATAGAAACTCTGACACCTTTAGTGAAAGTACTTGCGCAAGAATATGAAAAAAACGATAACTGGCAGGCAATGCAAGGGAAGAACGGTAAGTTTCGTCACTTAATTTTAGACCAGCTTAGTGATAGTGAATTCTCAGGAAGACCCAGACCTTCTCGACAAAATGATTTTCGTGGCCCACCACCAAAGCACCCACCATCTAAACATATCAATAGACCAAAAAATGATTCATTAGTGGGGCGGCATTCACCGCCACCGCCACGACCATCTGAAAACGGTGTACATTATGCCTTACTTGATAGCGATAAAAATTTGATTGTTGGTAAACTGCTTGAAGACTTGGAATACAGTAAAATAAAAATTCTGGTAAGTGATAAAATTATTGGTTTTTTTGCTGTTTCTAAGCGAAGTAGGCTAACACAAGGTTACGAGTTTGATTTTATTGAACAGCAACAAAAATATTTGTGGCTCATCGCCTTACTTTGTATGTGTTTAGTCGCTTTAGTTACCTTACCACTTACGCGGCATGTGGTTGAGCCTATAAAATTAATTACCCGTGGCGTACATAAGCTCACACAAGGTGACTATCAACAATCTATTCATTTAAAACGCCAGGATGAGCTTGGAGAATTGAGTCGAGATTATAACGAATTGGCACTGACTTTGTCGGAGAATGAAACGAATAGAAAGCGCTGGCTAGCCAATATATCACATGAACTACGTACGCCTATTGCTATTCTAAGTGGTGAGCTTGAAGCCATGCTAGATGATATTAGACCGCTGACTAAGAGTAACCTTGCTTCTGCTAATGACGAATTAAAACATTTGAAACGACTTATTGATGATTTACAGCAACTGACTTCGGCGGATATTGGCGGTATGCGTTATCAAAAAAAATATGAAGAGTTAACGTTTATATTACAAAATGAACTGGCTAAATACCGGAGTTATCTGGCTGATGCTGGAATACAGCTTAGCTTAGATCTTACTGAAAAAAAGATAGGTGTTTATGTTGATAAAACAAGATTACATCAACTATTTGAGAATATTATTAATAATGTTATTAAATATTCAAGTGGTACTGGGCTTAAAATATCGTTACACGTTGAAGGCGATAAGCCTAAGCCTTTAGCCGTGATAAGGTTTGAAGATAATGGCGTTGGCATTGATGATAGTCATTTAGACAACGTATTCGAACACTTATATCGTGTTGAAGATTCTCGCAATCGTAAAACTGGTGGCTCTGGTTTAGGTTTATCAATTTGTCGCCACATTGTTATTGCCCACCAAGGTGAAATATCAGCAGAGCACGCAAGTTTAGGCGGTTTAGCTATTGTGATTAAGTTACCAATAACTTAGCCAAATATACATTGTTAGAGGGGTACTATGACAAAAACAATATTGATTGTCGAAGATGAAGTCAAGCTTGCTAATTTATTGGCTGATTACTTTCGAAATGCGGATTACCTTCCTCAGCTAATACATCATGGTGATGAGGTTATTAGTTGGGTGAAAGAGCATGAGCCAAGCGCTATTTTGCTTGATATTATGTTACCGGGTAAAAACGGTATTGAACTATGTAAAGAAATCCGCCAGTTTTCAAATGTTCCTATTCTCATGGTTACCGCAAAAGTTGATGAAATAGATAGGCTACTGGGGCTAGAATTAGGGGCTGATGATTATATTTGCAAACCTTTTAGTCTTCGGGAAGTGGTTGCCAGAGTAAACGCGGTAATGCGACGAGCTCAAACCGTGACTCATAACCTAAAGATTCTTCACCTTGACGAACATCGTTTTACTGTTACCTATAATCACCAAGAAGTAAAATTAACATCGGTAGAGTTTCAATTATTGAAACCTCTTGCAGCTAAACCTGAACGTATATTTACTCGAGATCAGTTGATGGTAAATATGTATTCAGATCATCGCATTGTTAATAATCGCACCATCGACAGCCACATAAAAAAATTACGTAAAAAACTTGCTGGTATAAGTGATGGGAAAGATTGGATAACTTCAGTCTATGGCACAGGTTATCATTTGGTTTTATAAGCCCAATCACTTTTCAACTTCCTTTATTTGTGCACATTGTTTGCATTTTCTGTTGTTAGACTTTGTTTGAATTTAAGTTTTAAATACAAAGCAACAGGAGATCTTATGAGTATTCATCGCAAACTAATAATACTAGTCACGCTGCTAATTGCCATATCTAGCCAGGTACAGGCAAAAAATAACATGCAGAAGAGAGGAGCGGAACATCAACGTCCTAGTTTTGAATCAATAGATAGTAATATTGATGGTGATATTGATTTTGATGAATTTTCATCACATGAAATACCTCATGGTAGTCACCAAACCATATTTGACAATATCGATACGGATAACAATGGCATTATTAGCCAAGAAGAATTTGATAACCATATCCCACCAAGGCCTAAAAAAGGCAGGGGAAAGGGTCATGATTAATTCAATAACTTCTGGTATGTCAATGCCGCCACAGCCGCCAAGAACAGAACAAAACTTATCAGAAGATCAACAGCTATTAATTTCTGATACATTATCTCAGTTTGATGCTGACAATATTAGTGAAGCAGATGCAGTGAGTATTGTCGATGCATTATCAAAAGCAGGCATTCAACCAGGAGCCGGGCTTGAAAAGTCTATGTCTGAACTTGGTTTTAATGCCAAGAGTCTGGGTGGGCTAGCAAATGTATCTGATAATGCTCGTAGACCTCCTCCACCGCCAAACCAAAACTCAGAAGAATTAACCTCTATGGTTGATTACCTTGCAAAGCTATTAGAAGAAAAACGAGCAGACAACAATAACAGTGCTTTGACAGATGAAGACAAACAGTCAATATTGGCTCAAGTCTTTAAAAAATTTGATATTGAAGACGGTGAATCTATTATAGATACTAGCGCATAATAATATTTCTTTCAGGTTCTGTGCACAGTGTATTTAGTCTTAATACATAAACACTAACAGCAAGTTAAGTCTATTTAAACTTGTACCTATGACAGTCACTTTTTGAACAGAAAGTGACTTTTTTTCATTGTAACTACACTAATAAATATTGCAATCATACCAATCAGCATTGTAATTAAATGTTCCTCATTTTGTGCACATTGTTTGCACTGTCATTTTATAAATTAACACTTCCATTGATTTTAAATTTGAGACTAGTTTATGAAATATACCCCCCTTTTATTATGCACACTTCTGGTAACTAGCTGTGTGCTCACTGGTTGTGGAGGCTCAAGTGATGCTACTGATGCCACACCAGACCCTGATGGTGATACTACAACACCGATAACTTCACAGCTTGTTATCAATGAAATTGTTGCTGATGCTATCGATGGTGGTAATGATTGGATTGAGCTTTATGCCGTAACGGGGACGGTGGCATTAGCAAATTACAGCATAGTGGATGATAACAGTGATCATATACCGCAAAGCTTGCCTGATATTTCTTTGGCCGCAGGTGAATATATTGTTATTCAAGCGATTGATGAAAGTGATACCCCTCCGGAGGATGGTTATTACGTTACCTTTAAACTGGGTAATGATGATGCAGTTACTTTGTTTAAAAATGATGAACAAGTGCATGAGCTTGATTGGCTTGAGGGCGATGCGCCTGAAGGCTCTAGTTACGGTTTATTTGTGGATGGGACTGGTAGTGAACAAACGTTATCACCAACACCTGGCGAGGTAAATCAAGAAGTTGTACTGATTGATCCGGTAGTGCGTGATGTAATACTTAATGAAAATTCACCGTTACGTATTAATGAGATTGTCGCTAAGGATAGTTCTGAGGGCTACGACTGGATTGAGCTTTATGTCACAGGAACATCGTCAATATATTTAGCTGATTACTCCATTACTGATGATAATTATGAATTAGTGAATTTACCTGAAATAACACTAGCAGCAGGCGAATTTTACCGAATATATGCCACTACGGAAGAGGTTACTGATTTAGAGCGTGTGAGTTTTAAGCTGGGTGCAAGTGATCAGGTGAGTTTGTATCTAGGAGATGATTTAATTGATCAGTTAGCGTGGAAAAAAGGCCAAGCGTTAATGGGTTACAGTTATGGACGTTTCCCTGATGGCAGTGATGGTACTCAAGTGCTTACACCTTCTGCGGAAGCAAGTAATCAACCGGCTTCTCGTCGTTCACTGCTTATTAGTGAGATTGTCGCAAACGATGTTAATGGCGGTAATGATTGGTTTGAGTTATACAACAACGCTAGTGAAAATATTTCTTTAGCTGGTTATCAAGTGATTGATGAAAGTGATGATATTGAGCCGTTTAATTTGCCTGATGTAGTTTTAACTCCCGGTGAATATATTGTTATCTACGCCACTGATGTCGATCCCAATGCTTATTATGTCCCTTTTAAATTAGGTAATAATGATGAGTTGAGTTTGCTATTAAATGACGAAACTCTTGATTATTGGGACTGGGATGACAGTGATGTATCTGCAGGGTTTAGCTATGGTTTAAAGTACGGCTCAAACTATGATTTAACTAATAGCAACAGTACAGGTTATAGCTGGGATAAAGATTTTTTAACGCCAACCCCAGGTGTTGAAAATGAATTGGCAACCGCGTTTAACCCTCAAGTTGTTCATCAGTTATCAATAAATATCAGTAGTGAAAGTTGGCAAGATATCTTAGCTAACCCTCTTGACGAAGAATACCATGAAACAAGCGTTACCTTTAATGGTGTGACATTAGACAGTGTCGCAATTAGAACAAAAGGCGGCTCAAGTTTGAGTAGTGTGGCGAACTCAAGCAGTGATAGATACAGCTTTAAGCTCGATATGAATAAGTATGTTGATGGTCAAAAATTCTTTGGTTTGAAAAAATTCACCTTGCAAAACTCATTTAACGATCCCTCTTACATGCGCGAAGTTATTGCTTATGACTTACTTGATGAAATGGGCGTAGCAACGCCTGAACATGCCTATGTAAATTTCTATGTTAACGGTGAATTATTTGGTTTTTATTTGATGGTTGAAGCTATTGACGGTGAGTTTTTAGAAAACCACTTTGCTAACTCAAATGGAGATTTATATAAACCTGATGGTGTTGGTAGTGACTTGCAATGGATAAGCGATGACGTTTCAAGTTATAGCGACATCAACTTACAAACCAATGAAGAAACTACTGATAATGGTGCTTTTATTAATTTTGTTGAAAAAATGGCTGATGGTTCAACTGATGTTATTGATGTTGATAGCCTGCTTAGATATATGTCGGTAAGTGTTGCCTTGTCCAACTTAGACAGTTATCACGGTTCATTAGCGCATAACTATTATATCTATGAACAAGATGGCATCTTTGGATTATTACCCTGGGATTTTAATGAAGCGTTTGGTTCATTTTCTATGGGCTGTAATGGAGTAGATGTAAGAGAACTTTATATTGATGAGCCAATTATTGGGCCACTTACTGAACGACCTATGGTGGCAAACGTATTTGCTAGCCAAGAAAATTTAGATACTTATCATGGGTATTTATGGCAATTAATTGAAGGCTCTTTATCAAGTACTGAATTTAGTGAGCGTATAGCGGATATTGCCGATGTGATCAGTGAGCATGTTGCCAATGACCCTAGCGGATTTTATAGCTATGCACAGTTTGAGCAAAATTTAAATTCAACCGTTGATCGCTATTATGGTTTAACTGAGTTTATGACCTACCGCGTAGAAAATATGACTAAGCAATTGCAAGGTGATTTACCTACTGCAGGTAATGGCAGCGGATTTTGTACAGGTACTGGTGGCAAACCCCCTCGATAGTTTCCAAATTATGAATAGATTGGCAGAAAAAAGCACAACTCAATTCTGCCAATTTACTCCACATCGTAACCACTTACTAATACAAAGAGACAAACATGTTGAATCAATCACAGCTAGCTAATGATGCGCTAATTGATAGATTATTTTCTGATGCGCTAAATACTAAGCTATTAAAAACACCAATTTATGAGGACAGATCCTTATTAAAGCAAACACAAACGTTTACGGAACAATCGTTAATAACAGTATTAAATCAATTCAATGGTCATGGTTTAGCCGATCTTAATAACGCTAATTTGATGGATAGAGTTGATAGCAAATTTATCTTACCGATCTCATTTTTACCTGATTTACTTAGGAAATTAACAGACTATTACAGTGTTCTTGAAATAAAGGCTAACAGGGTTTCAAATTATCATAATCAGTACTTTGATACGCCCGATATGGATTTTTATCGTGATCACCATAATGGCAAATTAAATCGCTATAAAGTAAGGCGTAGACGTTATCTTGATACTGATACAGAGTTTTTAGAAGTTAAACTTAAAAATAATAAAAAACGCACTATTAAAACACGTATTAAATTGTCTAAAAGTGCAGGCGAGTACGCCACTTGCACACAGTTTATTAATGATCAAATGAATAGCTCAGCCAATAATTTAGATATTAGCCAGCAAAGCGGATATCAGCGAATTGCTCTTGCTAATGAAGCACAAGCTGAGCGATTAACAGTGGATTTTAATCTTTGGTATCAAAACAGAAGAGGAAATAAAAAAGTAAGTTTGCCCGGATTTTTTATCGCCGAGCTAAAACAAGCTAAAAAGTCTAAACGTTCACCTTTCTATCAATTAATGAGTGCCAATAACATTTTTCCTACAGCTTTTAGTAAGTACTGCATTGGCTGTGCACTTTTGTATAACTCATCAATAAAGACCAATCGTTTTAAAGCGGTTTTATCGCAACTAGAAAAGTTTAATCAAGCCCATCCTGTTTCATTTTTTAAGAGTAATTAACATGACCGAATTAGATATTGCCTTTGTTTCCCGTTTTGTAATGAACCTATTTTCTTTAATATTGCTGTGTTATGGCTGTTATTTTCGTGTCAGTAAAAATGCAACGATTGCCGGCTCATTTATTTTATTTGGTGTTGGTATTTTTATTATCACTTATCTACTGCATGGCGTTGATATGTCGATGGAATTTTCCTTTGGTCTTTTTGCTGTGTTTACTATGCTTAGATATCGGACAGAGTCAATTTCTATTAAAGAAATGACTTATCTCTTTTTAGTAACTGCCATTGCTTTATTAACCTCAATAGGACAAATGAATCTAGTCGATTTGATACTACTTAATGGGGGGATTTGTTTACTCGCTTTTATTATTGATTCAAGTATTTTTGGCAGACGGTATCAGGTGCAAAGTATTTGTTATGAGCGTATCGAAAATATCACACCGGCTAATCGAAGTAAGTTAATTGATGATCTAAGAGAAAGAACTGGCTTACAAGTGGAAATGGTCACGATTGAGCACATTGATTTTTTGCGTGATACCGCACAGATTAGCATCAGTTATATTCCCCAAAATGACTGTATAAATGAATACGCTAGCGAACACAATAGCGATTTAAAGGTGACGCCATGATTAGGTTAAGATCAAGAGACGTAGTTGTTATCTTTAATTTTTTAACTTATTCATTGTTAAGTATGAATCTTTGCGCTAAAGATATTAAGGTATCAGGTGATTTAATGTTGGATCATGACAGTTTTGAATCGGGCTTTATTGAAGATGGCGATGAGTCACAGTCTTTATCTGAAATTCGCCGAGCACGTTTAAGCTTTAAAACTAAGTTTGATGAAAATTGGCAAGCAAAACTGAAAGTAGACTTCTCTGGTGACAGTATCAATATTAAAGATGCCTATATTAAGTACAAAGGCTGGGATTGGGCTGATATAACTATTGGCCAACAAAAAGAGGGATTTGGTTTAGAAAAATTAGCTCATTCACGTGATGCCATCATGATAGAGAGAAGTTTGGTATCCACTGCATTAACCCCAGGCCGCTCTTTAGGTATTAACTTAGCGGGAGGGGCTTCATCATATAATTGGCAATTAGGATATTTCCAGCCAGATGAAAGTGAAAGCTCTACCGCGATTACTGCTAGGTTAGCATGGGTACCTTGGCGACAGGATAATGAATTAATGCATCTAGGGGTCGCTGTTAGCGAGCGGAATCTTAATGGTAGTGACTTTCGTATTAATGAGAAAATGGAAGTTCATTTATCTGATTCATTAATTGAGGGTGAAAAATTATTGGCAAATAAAGAGTCATTAAAAGGCGTAGAGTTTCTATGGCAGCAAGCTGGGGTTACCACCATGGCTGAATGGCAACAGACAACAGTAACTGATATTAATAATATTGATTATGACTATCAAGGGGGGTATGTGCAGTTCAGTTATCAACTCTCTGGCGATAATAGGAACTATAAAAAAGGTAAATTAGGGGCGGTTACTACACCTGGCTGGGAATTTACTAGTCGTTATAGTCAGTTTGAGTTAATTGAAGAAGCTCGAGAAGCACAAATATACTCTATTGGGGTAAATTATACTTTTAATGAAAAGCTTAAAGTTATGGCTGACTATATCAAAGCGAAGCAATTTGAGGCGGGTAGTGAAAGTGATTTTAGTAATGCAATTTCATTGAGGCTGCAATACTCTTTCTGAGTAAAAGATGCACCGATTTATTTGTAAGGTAGCAGCGGGGAACTTAACCACTCAAGTTTTCTAAGGCGTTTTGGGCCGAATGTATGGTCGGCCTCGATATTCAAAGAAATCGCGACGATAACAAGTCGTGCTTTTTTCGATTTGCGTTTGTTGAATGTGAGAACGAATGGGTTTGTAGCCCAAAATCTAAGTGAAATTCAACTTACTTTCGCTCGAATAGTACCTAGTAGTATCAAAAAATTCCTAGAGAAAAACTTAATTATTAATGGATAAATACAGTTGGCTTTTTACCCTTCGCCGTTTATTCTAGCTAAATAGTTTCTTATCCATTGCATTAACCAACTTCAGGTTTTTCGAACAAGCTCTACAACAATAATCTAAAGCGGAATAAACCATATCCATGAAAATTTTTTTACTGACCCATGAACGTGAATTGCATAGAGAAACCAATACCGGCGCTCTTGCTATAGACGATTCTAATAACATTGTTGAGCGTATACTTTGGGAAAGAGTAAATCCTAATAAAGACCTTATCAGGTTAATCGAAAATAATGAGGCAGTATTATTATATTCAAAGGCAGAGACATCATCGGCAGTAATACCAGCAGTAATACCGAAAATAACATCAGCAAAGTCATCAGCACTATCGTCTTTACTGTCATCGCCAGTATCAAAGGTACTTTCATCGACACGAATTGAAGAATATGAAAATATCATTATTATTGATAGTACGTGGCAAGAAGCTAACAAAATCTTCAACCACAGTCCGTATTTAAAAAATGCGGCACAGTTCACCTTGAATACGACAAATGACTCTTTATACAAACTCAGGGCCAATCAACCTAAAGGGGGTTTATGCACCATCGAATGTATAATTGAAATATTAAAACTTAAAGGGAAAAATAAAATAGCAGCAAAATTATCATTAAAATTCGAAAAATTTAATGGCTAAAACTTCACAAACGAAAGCACAAATACATACATAAACAATAATTCTGAATAACCTCCGAAATCACAGTATAATTGCAACAATATTTTCAAAGGTATCAGGTAGTAAAATCGAGCATGGCAGAGCCAAAAAGCAACCCCGAACTAACCATCACGCAAATTCCCCTTATAGAAGGAAAGCCTGTTATTTCAGTTGCACCTGAATCACTATTACCTGAATCAACAAAACCTGGTTCAGTAACGTCAGATTCAAATAACAAGGGTAGACTGGTTACTCAGGCAGATATTCAGCAAGGCAGTGATGAAATAGATAAAACCTCACCTAAAATTGTACTTGCGACGCTTAACGCTAGATTCTTTCACACCAGCTTTGGCCTACGTTATCTTTACGCTAATTTAAAAGAGTTACAGCAATATTGTGAAATAAAAGAGTTTATTATCCAAACGCGTGATATGGATATTGTTGAACAAATACTCGCATCAAAACCCGACATTGTCGGTTTTGGTGTTTATATCTGGAATATCGTTGAAACAACGGCCGTTGTTAACTTATTGAAAGTAATAGCACCAGAAATTAAAGTTGTGCTAGGCGGACCCGAAATTAGTTATGAAACCGAGCAGCAAGCGATTGTCGCTTGTGCTGATTATGTATTGACCGGCCCGGCAGATGTAAGTTTTTATCAACTGTGTAAAGACATACTTAATAAAACTCCACCCGATAAAAAAGTGCTCAGCTCAAAACCCGTCGCGTTAGCAGACATAAGCTTGCCTTATGAGTATTATACCGACGAAGATTTAAAACACCGTCTTCTTTATGTAGAAGCATCACGTGGTTGTCCCTTTAAATGTGAATTTTGTTTATCGTCTTTAGACAAAGCATCCACACCATTTGACTTAACAATATTTCTTGAACAAATGGAAATTCTCTATCAACGCGGTGCGAGAAACTTTAAGTTTATCGATAGAACCTTTAATTTAAATATTAAAACTACCATGCAAATTATGCAGTTTTTCTTAGACAAGATGACTGACGATCTCTATCTGCATTTTGAAGTAGTGCCCGATCATCTACCTAGAAAATTAAAAGAGCTATTAGCGCAGTTTCCTGAAGGCAGTTTACAGTTTGAAATAGGCATACAAACCTTCAATGTAGAGGTTCAAAAGAATATTAGTCGTAAGCAAAATAATGCCAAGTCAAAAGAGAATTTACTCTGGTTAAGAGATAATACCCACGCCCATATTCATGCGGATCTTATATTTGGTTTACCCGGCGAAACCTTAGATAGCTTTAAAGATAGCTTTAACCAACTGTATCATTGTCGTCCTCATGAAATTCAAATGGGTATTCTGAAACGCTTGAAAGGCAGTCCTATCATTCGACATACTGAAAACTTCGATCTGCGCTTTAATCCATTACCGCCTTTTAATATATTAAGCACCGACAGGGTCAGTTTCACTACTATGCAACGTATTAACCGCTTTGCACGTTACTGGGATATGATTGGTAATTCTGGGCGTTTTAAATACGCATTGCCTCATATATTGTCGGATCAACCTTTTGATGATTTTATGGCAATTACCGAATGGATTTTTAAAAAGACGGGTCAAATACATAAAATTAACTTGAAAAAATTGTTTGAGCTAATTTCGCAATCAGTTGAAGCATTATTCCCTGAAAAACATCAAGTTGTTATTGAGAAAATTGAACAAGACTACAATGCAGCGAAGTTGAAAAGTTTATTTAGTGGACTCAATCTTTATGCCGTTGCTCAGGTGGAAAGCGTTAGTAAAAATAAAGCATTAAAGCGCCAACAACAACACATGAGCTAATGGCCGAGAATAAATTTATCGATATCCACTTTCTTAACAGTGGGTATCCCGCTTTATCAGGATAATAGGCAACGATATAGAACATTCAAAGCGATAATTTTTATGGTGGTCAAGTACAGCCAAAACGTTTTATACCCGTACCAAATCACAACATTGTGAAACATGTATCTTGGTTGGTAACGGGTACGAGTAGTATTATGAATGATAAATACAATCAGTATTAAAGGTGTTTACCTCGTGTCCATGTTGATTTTGATAATAAACGCTCACCCGCATCAACAGCGCCACTTTCCATGGTCGTCCCCATAGAGTCATTCCAACGATTTAAATAACCAAACAAGGAAACAACACCTAAAATCTCGACAATTTCACCTTCATCCCAATATTCATTTAAGTCAGCGGAAATGGCATCATCTACAGCGTTAGGCACACTTGATGCTGCTAAAGCAAATTCAAAAGCTGATTTTTCTGCTGCGGTATATAAATCACTTTCCCTAAATGACCATATATTTGCTAAACGTTCTTCGGTGCCACCATAACGTTCAGCGGCTAAAATAGTATGTGCTTCACAATATCTACAACCCGTATTTGCACTGGTGATATAACCAATTAAACGTTTTTGTTCAGCAGTTACTCTTCCTTCATTTGCCATGACCGCCATATTTAAATTAATAAACGCTTTTGCAATAGCGGGTCGGCGCTGCATTGTTAAAACACTATTAGGACAAAAACCAAGTGTTTCATTAAAAAATTTAGCTAATTCAACTACTTCTTCATTTGCATCACTAGCAAGAGGTTTGACTAAAGGCATATTATCTCCAAGAAAGGTTAGGTATAAATCGAATAAACTATAACCAGTTAGTGTTGCATATGCAATATGTTAGGGTGGTTATATTGCATATGCTACTTTATTAATTAAAAAAAAATGATAAAATTCCTAAAAGCAATAATTACAGGTGTTTGGTATGAAGAAGACAGCACGCAGTCAAGCCTTTGAACTAACAAGTGAAATAGACAATCCGTTAGATCTTACTAATCATTTACCCTTTCGTATTGCAGTGGTAAGCAATTTACTTGCTTTGAATCGTGACTGGAAAATTCGCGACATGTCGGAATTAGATCCTCGTGAAATGCGCGTATTGTTAAATATTGGTTCATATATGCCAATAAAGTCGGCTGATATTGCTTATCAATCACGCCTCGATTCTTATACGGTTAGTCGTGCGGTGAAAAAATTACTCATGCTTGAATTAATAGAGTCAAAAGCGGATGTTTATAAAAAGAATGTCAAAAATCTTCTCTTAAACAAAAAAGGTAAAGCGTTATATAGTCGTGTAATTATTGCGATGAACGAACGCTCAAAACAGCTAGAAAGCGTATTATCTGAAGAAGAGCTTGGTCAGTTTTATACTATGTTAGAAAAGGTTGAAAATAAAGCTGAGCAATTATTAGCAAAACAAGCGCTTGATTTAGTAGCGGAAGGCTTTGATGCGCCAGCCGACCAAAAAGAATTGATCCGTTGGTACAAAAAAAGTGACCGTTAATATTTTTATCGATAGTTAATACCTTAGAGCTGAATTGAGCTTACTTTAGTGACAATAACACTCTGCTTGAAACATAAAGACAATAGAATATATTGACCTTTGGCACCAGCCTATAAAAGTCATGTTACATCATTAAGTCGATGATATAAGATATTAATATGTCATACTTGTCAGTTTTTGGATAATCAAAGTTGATGGTAGAACTCCTTAAATTCATGACTTAATCTAACGTGTTTTTATCCGACCCCCAGAAAATGACACTTCCTTAATACCGTCAAACTAGTCCTACATCAGCTCATGTTATCGCAAGTTAATCGCTTGCATTAAGAATAGGGTGATGCCAACACTGATGCCATCTTGTCATTCTTTACTTGATTTGGATATTGTATACAGTTATTGTGTTGTGCAAATATTCACATATAAAGAGTTAATAAGGTTAATAGCGAGTGGTTGAACTCTGCTGATTATTAGCCGAATGACGTTAATCGTTACTTTTAACTTTTCGTACTAGTAAAGGAATTTTCACAAGTGACTATTGATACTATTGCTCAAGAGTATGTAAAGCTGTCTTTATTAATCGGTCAGCATCATGAGTCCTATATTGATGCCTATTACGGGCCACAAGAGTGGCAACCGACGGCGAGTGCGCTGCCGTTAAACGAGTTAACGAAACAAGCTAATGCACTTAGCGAGCAGTTAAACTTGTTGAATACTGACCTAGAACCGCCATTGAAACAACGTGCTGATTTTTTACAAATTCAGCTCAATGCTGCGAAGTTTTTTATTAGTCACTTGCTTGATACCACCAAGCAGAAAGTAACTTTTGATGAAGAGGTTAAGGGGCTTTACGATGTTATCTCGCCAGAAGTCGATCTCTCTAAACTCGATGACGTTTTAGGGGAATTAGATAAACTACTAACAGGGGATGGTTGTTTAAATAGCCGACTCGAACAGTTTAATCAACAATTCATTATTCCTACAGATAAACTTGAACGTGTATTTAAAGCAGCCATTGATGAATCAAGATCGCGAACTAAAAAGCATCTTAACTTACCAGAAAATGAGAACTTTGTTCTTGAGTACGTGACCAATAAAGTTTGGAGCGGTTATAACTGGTACAAGGGTGAAAACTATAGTCATATTCAAATAAATACTGACTTCCCAATTCACATCGATCGCGCTATTGACCTAGCAAGCCATGAAGGTTACCCCGGTCATCATGTATTTAACTCACAAATGGAACAGCACTTGGTAAAGGGGAGAGGGTGGTTTGAATACTGTGTTTATCCATTGTTTTCACCAATGTCACTTTTAGCGGAAGGCAGTGCTAATTATGGTATAGAGGTCTGTTTCCCTCAAGCGGAACGTATTATTTTTGAGCGAGAGGTCTTGTTTGGTCTTGCGGGTTTAGATAGCACTAAAGTTGAATGTTATTACCAAGTACACGGACTCGTACAGCAGCTCTCCTACGCCGGGAATTATGTCGCTAAACATTATTTAGATGGCGATATCGATAAGAACAAAGCGATAACATTACTCATGCAATATAACTTAACTAGCCGTGAAAAATCAGTGCAACGCATAGCGTTTATTGAAGCGAATAGGGCCTATGTTATTAATTACAACTTAGGACAAGATCTGGTGAAAGCTTATGTAGAAACCAGAGCCGGAAGTAGTGATGCCAAACGCTGGCAAGTGTTTTCACAGCTCTTGGCGTTTCCTAAAACAGCCTCGATGATGCAAATATAATTTACCCTTTAATATAAGAAATCTTTTATGACCTATTTTAAAAAAACTAATATCATCGCGCTAAGTCTTATTTTTACTTGTGGCGTTTCCTTAGCACAGCCTGTAGCAAAACTTGAGACTATACTTAGTCAAGTTCATGTCTGCAGCCCAACAATTACGCTTCGCTCAGAGTCGTTAACGAGTGAACAAATAACGCAAGCTTGCAATATGTTAAGTCAGAAAGAAACTCGTTTTCATGCATTATTTGAAACCACAGGCAAACCTGTAGCAAATGACCATAATAGCAGTATGCGTGCGAATATTTACTCAAATAAAGATTCTTATGCAAAGCATGTTACGGCACATTTTGATGTGCCTAGCAATAATGGCGGCATGTACTTAGAGGGCTTACCACACTTATTAGATAATCAGGCTGAATTTGTTGCTTATGAAAAAAAGGATCAGATTTGGAATTTAGGTCATGAATACATCCATTATTTAGATGGTCGTTTTAATACCTATGGCGATTTTTGTGCTTCATTGCATGATAACCATTCTGGACCTGAGTATTGCCCGCAGCCTAGCCCGTTATATCCTCACATGGTGTGGTGGGGAGAAGGAATAGCAGAATACGTTGCTAACGGCGATTTTCTACCCGAGGTACTCAAAGCTCAGGTAGTCAAAACAGATATACAGAATGCCGGTTTATCAAAACAGACTCCGCAGGAAAGTTATGCTTTTAGTGAATTACTGAATACCAGTTATGAACATAACGGTGGTGGTGATCGAATTTATCAGTGGGGTTATTTAGCGGTACGTTTTATGATGGAAAATCATCGAACAGAAGTGGAACATATGCTCAGCTTAACACGCAAAGGTTATTATGATCAGTATCAGGGCTTAGCAAAAAGTTGGGGTACCAGTTTTGATGCTGAATTTGCTAATTGGCTAATACAGTTAAAAGAAGCAAGTTAAAAGTAAAAGTTAAAAGAAAAAAGTTAGAGATAAATGTTAAAAGGGCTGGGGGCATAGCCCCCTTTACCCAACCCTTTTCTGGGAATTAGTTCAAATGATTAAGGTTATAGGTTGTATTCGAGCGTCATAGACAAATTACCATTGTATTTACTGTCAATATCGTCTTGATAAGATGAGTGACTGAAGTCAACCCCTAGCGTAAAACGCCATGCTTGGTAATTATGTTGAATATTAGTTGAAAGCATGATCATATTTTCTGCAATACTTGTTAAAGGATTACCAATAATTGGGTTGTCGGGGGCTTTGTCGGTATTGTCGTAATTGAGCTTTAATAACCGTAATTTATTTGTTATTTGAGTGTTTTGGTTAACCTGTGAAAAAGTACCAATAACGATTGTCTTTGAATCATTATCGTATTGGCTACCTAAGGTTCTACCATTGTAGCGCATGCCCGTTTGGTAGTATGAATGTTCGTAATAACAATTGGGTTGACTATTAAAGTGGCATTCAGCGTAACTGTCGGTGTATTCAATAAAGGTTGTCGTGGGCATATCGAATAGAGTTACGTTAGCATCAAGGCCTAATTGCAATTTAGCTTTAGTTAAAAATTTAAATTTATTCTCACTACCATCCTCAGCAAATTGATGACCGTATATGCTTACGGGGACAGAAAACCAGTCCATAGAGTAGCGTATGTCGTAGCCAGCTTGCTGGTTGATAGGATTTGGACCGTCATCACAAACTACACCTGAAACGCCGCAGTTTGTTTTACCGAGAAACATATCCCAAAAAGTTGATAAGCTTCGAGATGCACCACCGCCGCCCCATTGGGCTAGTCGTGACAGACCTATTTCTACGTTTTTAAAAGGCTTAAAGTTAGCTCTAAAACCCCATAATAAAGTATCTTCCTTGTAACGCTCATCATCCATCTTGCCCATGAATGTAGTCACTGTCCAAGGAATATCAAATTCAGTAAAAGGAATTCTAAAAGCTTCAGCTGATTCCCTTGATAATGCGATAGCTGGCATAGGGCGGGCATTGTTCGATAAACTCAAGGTGGTGTCCCAAAAAGGACCGTACCATCGGTCTTGTTGGCCAAATGAAACGACCCAATTACCTATAAATGCAGCGACATAGCTTTCATCCATGCGGAATTCATCACCATAAAGTGGATCAAAATTATAACTTGGCGCAATTTTACCGGCAAAATTATCTGTCATAAAGCTGGTTGAAACCTGGATGCTATTAGCATCGCGGTAAGTATCACCAAAACTGGTAAATCGGCTATCATCGGCGGCTACATGAGCTTTAACCATTGTTTGTGATTGTGTCGCACGTTTATGTTGATATTTTATGTAGTAATACGCGTCCTGCTGGTTTTCACTCATTGAAATTAGGTTAGCTTTGTTTAAATCTCTGATGATGTCTTTCCACATCAGTGGGTAAGTGGTTACCGGGGTAATAATATGTCCGGTATCTGCGAGTAATTGAATATTGGCTTTCAGGTAGATATTAGAAGTATCAATCCAAGGCTCTGCCCGAACAAGCGTGCTAAATAATAAGCTAATGACTAAAAGGACATTTTTTGATGTTTTATTCATGAGAATTCTTGGATGATTTTATCGTTAAAGTGGAAAATTAAGTCGCATTATATTGGTACTGCTCTGCGATATTAAGTTATTGATGAGTTATTGATGAGTTATTGGAAAGATTAAAAGAATTATAGCTTGATATGATTAAAAGTATATTGCTTGGGGAAAATATACTTACTTTATGCATGAAAGGTTTCGTACTGAAAAATAACGAACATCGCTCAAATAAAGAGCTACTCATAAATATATCTATATAAATTTATGGCGTAACCATAACAATTTATTAGCTCTTAAAATTCAATTATAAATTGATTTAAGGTCGTAGCGCGGCTTCCAAATACTAGTGTACACATTTCTATACGTTGCACTGATAGTCTTAGCCTAGCCTTGCTCACTATCGAATATTTTTTCGCTACTTTATTTGTACATTATATTTTACATAGGGCTTTCACCCCTTGTGTTGCTTGGGCTTTCGCTTGAGATAATTCAGCCTGATAATGGTTTTATTATAAGAACATGTGAAATAAGAGAGAAACAAATGACGGATAGTAAAAACCCATTAAAATTATGTGGCATCGAATTTACTGAATATGCGACACCTGATGCAGACTATATGGAAAAAGCTTTTTTTGGTTTTGGTTTTTCTAAAACCAAAAAATTTAAAGGCCGCGATATTGAGTACTTTAATCAAAATGATATTCACTTTTTATTAAATAAAGAAAAGTCAGGTTTCTCACAAGAGTTTGCCAAAAGCCATGGTCCAGCTATTTGTTCTATGGGCTGGCGGGTTGAGAATGCTGAGTTTGCTTTTAATGAAGCAGTAAAACGCGGCGCTAAATCAGCTGCAAATGAAGATAATAAATTACCATACCCAGCAATCTTTGGTATCGGCGATAGTCTTATTTATTTCATCGAAAATTTTGCAACAGACGGTAAAAATAAAGGCTTGATTTATGAAACTGATTTCGAACCAATAGCGGATCCTATTATTGTTGAAGATAAAGGCTTTTTAGCGGTTGACCATTTAACAAACAATGTACACCAAGGCACAATGCACAAGTGGGCAGACTTTTATAAAGAAGTGTTTGGTTTTACCGAAGTGCGTTACTTTGATATCAAAGGCGTTAAAACAGCCTTGATTTCTTATGCTTTACAATCACCTTGTGGCAAGTTCTGTATTCCTATTAATGAAGGTAAAGGCAGTAAAGATAACCAAATTGATGAATATTTAGAAGAGTATAATGGTCCAGGCGTACAGCATTTAGCGTTTATCACTGATGATTTAGTCGGGTCGTTAGATAAGTTAGATAGCGCTATTATTGATACCCTTAATATTGTGCCAGAGTACTACGATGAAATATTTGATCGCGTACCTTGGGTTAAAGAAGACAAAGAAAGAATTCAAGCACATCAAATTTTAGTAGATAGCCAAGGTCCAGATACCTACCTCTTGCAAATCTTTACTAAAAACTTGTTTGGCCCTATTTTTATTGAAATGATCCAACGTGTTAATGATCAAGGTTTTGGAGAAGGTAACTTTTCTACTTTATTCAAATCAATTGAATTAAACCAGATGGAACGTGGTGTACTGACAGCCGATTAATATAAGTTTGTTAATACTGCAAGATTAACTTAGCTGTATTGGCTTCTATTCAATAATAAAAAACCAGCAACTTTCTTAGAAAGGTTGCTGGTTTTTGTTTTTATATCTTAATTACAGCTGACTGGTTGAGACATCTAAATCTTTTAATATGCCGTCATGCAATCGATAAACGACACCATGCACGGTAATATTTTGTTTAGCTTGCCAAGCATTTTGTAGGGTAGTGGTATTGCAAATGTTTGCAACTTGCTCAATAACGTTAAGTTCGCATAATAAATCTACACGTTCTTTTGCATCAGTTACCTTGTCCATTGCTTCTTGATGAAATCGATGAACATCTTGAATATGGCGTAGCCAGTTATCAATCAGGCCATGACTTTTATCATCGAGTGCCGCACTAACACCACCACAGCCATAGTGGCCGCAAACAATAATATGTTCCACTTTTAAAATATCTACCGCAAACTGTATAACGGATAGACAGTTAAGGTCAGTATGGATTACTTGGTTAGCAATATTGCGATGTACAAAGACTTCACCTGGCAGCATACCAAGTAGTTCATTCGCTGGTACACGTGAATCAGAACAGCCTATCCAAAGATATTTTGGTGATTGTTGCAGGGAGAGCTTTTTGAAAAAATTAGGATCTTCATGGGTGATGCGTTCAGCCCATTGTTTATTATTATCAAATAAGTGCTTAATTGTGCTCATATGGTCGACCGTAGCAAAAGAGAAAAACTTGATGACATTTTATGTCAAGAAAGCGTTAAGTAAAGTAATTAATTGTAATATTAACAGAAATCATTTTTATAAATAAGAGATAATGCCCTTAAGGTTTATTGAATTTACTCAGGTTAAATAAGTATTATGGCAATGGCGAGCGCATTACATATTTTAGTTAAAACAGAAAAACAGGCATTGGAAATTAAAGCACAACTTGATAATGGGGCTAACTTTGCTTTATTAGCTAAAAAATTCTCTCTTTGCCCATCAAAGAAAAAAGGCGGTGATTTAGGTGAGTTTCGTCGTGGGCAAATGGTGAAAGCATTTGATGACGTAGTTTTTAAAAGGCCTATTTTAAAAGTACATGGCCCGATAAAAACTAAATTTGGTTATCACTTAATTAAAACATTATACCGTCATTAATAAAGCTATTATTCCGGTAACTTAGACTTTTTTTTATTCCATAGAACTAATTCCATCAGTGGTGGTGGGGCAAGGTTTAATCGTCTTCTTCTTGCTCTTTTTTCTCAATTTGGTCATTGCGTTCTTTAATTTCCTTTAATTGTTCAGCTGTTAAGTTAAACTTTTTGGCTGTTTTTTTCAGTAATAATATGCCACCGATAATGCTGACAAGGATAAGAACGATTAAAAAGATACTCATGGTTAACCTTTATGTTTATTGGTCGTTTTAGTTGCGCAAGTTTTACTCAGTGACCTGCGATTAAAAAATACTAGCAAATTTTGAAAGATCTAGGTAACTTAACAAATAAAATAGCGTGATAATCATTTCTACGTTGATAAGCAATTTACTCATGGATAACTTTATATGTTCACTAAGTTGGCAGTAAAACTACTTTTACCTACTTTGGCCGTTGGTCTTATTTTTATTTTGATGACATTATTTGCTATTGATAATTTAAGTAAATATGGTTTATTAGGTTTTTTAACGGCAATGTTAGCTGCTCAACTTGTCGTGAGTTATTTGTTTTTTAATTCTAAAGTTACACTGCGCTTAGCGCAATTAAAAGATTATCTTGATCTTGTTGTTAATACAGAAAAAGCACCGTCAGCGCCTATAAAAGATGATACCGGTGATGATTTAGCTCAAATAGCGAATGACTTAAGTCATTTTGTTGTAGGTTTGGCTGAAGTGGTTAATGAGATACGTCAAGAATCGGATGTTCTACGACAGGGCTCAACCGAATTATTATCGCAAATGAGTCGTTCAGTTTCTTCTGTGGACGAATCAAGTAGACAAGTTGAGCAAATGGCGCAAGCGATTGAAGAAGTAGCGAATACTTCAGAGACTTTATCGCATAGTGCAGGTCAAGTGAGTGAAACGACAAGCTCTGTAATGAATACATTAAGCGACGGTGTCAACTCTTCAAATACGAGTCAGAAAACCATCGAGTCTGTTGCCAGTGAAGTTGAGGTAATGGCAAGTGAAATGGGGCTGTTACAAGAAGAAAGTGCTCGAATCGGCTCTGTACTTGATGTTATTCGCGGTATTGCAGATCAAACCAATCTTTTAGCCTTAAATGCTGCAATAGAGGCCGCACGAGCAGGAGAGCAAGGTCGTGGTTTTGCCGTTGTTGCGGATGAAGTAAGGGCGTTAGCACATCGAACACAAGAAGCGACCGTTGAGATTCAATCAATGGTTGAAGGACTGCAAGAGAAATCAACCAACGCGGTAAGTGCGATTAGTCGCGGACAAAAATTGACTAAAGAATCCTTGTCCTTTTCTGCTCAAGTGGTAAGTGCTATTGATAAGGTAGGTATAGCTTTTCAAGAAATTGATAATTTGACATCACAAATTGCTAGCGGTACACAAGAGCAGCAAAGTGCGACATCATCCATTAATGAAAGTATGATGTCAGTGGTTTCGTTAAGTAGAGATATTAATCAGGGTTTGTCTTCTGTGGCAGAACATGCAGAGTTACAACAACAAACGTCAAGTGATGTTGGAAAAACCTTAAACCGTATTTGTGTTTAAGGCCTACTTGTAAGGTGTACTTTTAAAGTTTCCTTACCGGTACTTTTCTTACTTATACTTTAGGGGCTGTTGACCTTTCGAGATTACTTTTGCAGCGAGTTGTTGTGTATTTATACAAGGCAGAGCCTTTGTCATGTGGTTATTCAGGACAATATGCTCCTGCATTGTCTAATAAGCTACATATATGAACCCACTCCGTTTGCAAGATATTTGATCATAGTGTGAGAGGAAATCATTGCTCTCATATATCCGGCCTATTTATGGAAGATTTTACTTCCTGGCCCCGATGGTTATTTGCGTTCATCC
>Ga0209292_1000913_pt1 | contig 37349 bp, 32 predicted proteins | sample GOMGulsemesocosm_2_FD_184634 | JGI IMG/M metagenome (GOLD analysis project Ga0209292, IMG submission 184634) | Methane-oxidizing microbial communities from mesocosms in the Gulf of Mexico - GOM9C Gulf of Mexico (SPAdes) (version 2) | ecosystem: Environmental > Aquatic > Marine > Cold seeps...
TCAATATTGTGCTCACCTATCTATTGATCCTCGCCGGAACCATGGCAGTTGAATACTATTATGAGATAGAGCTGGCTGCTTTTGATCTTAACGGGGACGGTGTTTTCACCGGTGCTGAACTAACGACGGAACAACAGGCCGCCCAGAACGAAGTGGAAAGAATGTCGGCCAGAACCTTGGCGCCAGCCGTTGGCATCATTTTCGCCTTCTTCTATTCAGCGTTATTTTATTGTGTACTGATTTTTTGCGACACCATCAAAAAGAAACGCGAGCAAGACTAATAACCCCTTAAAACTATAGCCGTCCTGAACGGGGTGCAAAAAACAATCGCCACCGAAATAACGTTCTCGTCGATGCTTGTCAGTAAACCTGTTAATAATTAATCGACCGCGCTGGCTAAGCGATGAGCCCAAAAACCAAACATCTTGATATTAATTTATAATCGTACAGCAGGCATGCCAGCCTTGAATTGAACAGATAACAACGGTAACCGGCCATGAAAGAAATCACTCGCATTAATCACGTCGGCCTAAGGGTCAAGGACTTGAAAACCTCACGCGCCTTTTACGAACGATTGGGGTTTGTCTTTATTATGGGCCCGGTGGGTCCTGAGCCAGTGGCGATTATGGAGCACTCATCGGGTATTAATATCAACTTCATTCTCAACGGTTCCCTCTCCTCTACAAACAACAAACTCATGGACGAAGCCGAGAAATTCACCGGTTACACCCACATTGCGCTGGAGGTCACGGACATTACTGCGGTACAACAAAACCTGCATGAATTAGCGATGCCAATTACCGAAGGTCCCATTACCACACCCGATGGCGCCATGTTTTTATTCATACGAGACCCGGATAGTAATGTGATTGAATTTCATCAACCGGCGACCTAACCAACAGTGCTCATTGTCGGCCCTAGCTTAACTCCTTATTTTGTTGACGGAACCTTTGCTCGAACCACGCCTTGGCGTTGGCCAATAACAGGTAGTTGATAGGCACCATCACCAGCGTAATCAGAGTGGCAAACAAAATACCAAAACCCAGCGACACTGCCATTGGAATCAAAAATTGTGCCTGGGTGGATTTTTCAAACAACAGCGGCATCAGGCCAATAAAGGTGGTAGCGGAGGTCAGCATCACCGGCCGAAAACGCACGGTACCGGCCAGCAGAATCGCTTTAATTAAACCCACGTTTGAGCGGCGGCGTTGATTGATAAAATCCACCAGAACCAAGCTGTCATTTACCACTACGCCGAGCAGCGCCATCAAACCCAGTACGCTCATAATGGTCAGACTCATGCCCATAATCCAATGACCAATCATGGCACCGATAACCGCGAAGGGCATCACCGACATCACAATCAATGGCTGTGTATAGGAACGGAATGGAATCGCCAGCAAGCTATAAATAGCAAACAGCACCATCAACAACCCCCAGCCCAGTGAACCAAAGGCCTCACTCTGTTCCTTGGCCTCGCCCTCCAGTTGGTAACGCACGCCCGGATACTGCTGCTGCAAGTTATCCAGAAAGGCCGATAAATCCTCTTGTAACACCTGCATATTCACCGAACCTTTGTCGACATCGGCACGTACATTAACGGTACGGTAATGATCAATTCGGTAAATAGTTGAGGGACTGCGGCCGGTTTCAAAAATCGCCACATGGGACAACGGTACCGAACCTCCTGAGGCCGTTGTAATTAACAATCCCTCAAGATCCGCCATGGCTTTACGTTCCTGCGCGGGCAAACGCACCATCACCCGCACATCATCACGGCCGCGCTGTACGCGCTGCACCTCAACGCCAAAAAATGCCTGTCGAACTTGACGAATAATATCGGCACGCGATAACCCCAGCGCATGGCCCTGCGGCGTCAACTCCAGCTGCAATTCTTCCTTACCGCTGCTGAGATTGTCGTTAATATCAAACACGCCTTGGTACTTGGCCAGATGCGTGCGTACTTGAGCAACCACTTCGGCCAATTGCAGCAGTGAACGACCATCCAACTGTACATCGATCGGATCTCCGCCCCGGCCAAGTTCGGCACGAAACAGCAACGATTCTGCACCCGGAATAGGCCCAATTCCCTGTCGCCATTCATTGACCAGCTCGGCGGTGCTGATCGATAATTCACGCTGCTCGGGCGGTACAATTTCAAAACGTACCCTGCCGGTATGGCCGACACCACCCGCATCGCCGCTGGAACCAAGAATGTTAAGGATGACACTTGCGCCGGTCTCCTCATCACGATATTTATCCCGTAACTGCTCCGCCTCGGCAATGATTTTGCGCACATAGCGATCAGTCACTTCAAAAGTAGTACCCGCAGGCATGGTCAGGGTAACGCGAGCAGTTTCACCCGGCACCCGCGGGAAAAAGGTGAAGTGTGTCCAACCACTGGTGATCATGCTCAGCAGTAAAATAAAACTGCCAATAAACAGCGCCAGCACCGAAAAACTGTGCCGTAAACTCAACTTCAACAGCGGCCGGTAGTATTTAAGAATGAGTGCTTCAAAGCCATCGGCAAAACGCTGCTGCCACTGCTCGAGTCGATTTTTCCGACTACCTTCCTGAGGCAAGCGTACGTGCTTGAGGTGAGCAGGCAACACCAACTTTGACTCTATCAGTGAAAAAACCAGCACAGGAATGACCACTAGGGTAATCTGCGCAAAAATAGCCCCGCGCGCGCCCTCCACAAAAGCAATGGGTAAAAAGGCGGCGATGGTCGTCAGAATGCCGAAAGTGACAGGTACCGCCACCTCTTTGGTGCCATTAATGGCGGCCTGCAAACCCGTTTCCGAACCGCGCATATGACGATAAACGTTTTCACCGGTAACGATGGCATCATCCACCACGATGCCCAGCACCAGAATAAAACCAAACAGACTGACAATATTGATGGATACGCCCATCAGGCTCATCACAAAAAGGGCGCCCATAAAACTCACGGGTACACCGATAAACACCCAAAAGGCAATGGCGGGTCGCAGAAACAGGGTCAGTAGAAGTAATACCAAAATACCGCCCTGTGCGGCATTTCTTGATAGCGTACCCAAACGGTTCTTAACCGGTACCGAGTCATCATCCCAGTAACTAACATGAATGCCCTGCGGCAGTCTGGCCTGTACATCATCAATATAACGGTGCACCTTGCTGGACACATCAATGATGCTTTCCTTGCCAACTCGATACACCTCGATTAACGCTGCCGGTTGCCCGTTGAAACGTGTGCGTAGCGGCACCTCCTCAAAACCATCATTCACCTGCGCAATATCACCCAGCCGTAGCATGCTGCCATCGGCATGGGTCTTAATCACGATTGTCTCAAACTCATCGCGACTATAGGCCTGCCCCTTGGCACGAATCAGCACGTCGCCGCCTTTGGCGCGAATATTACCGGCCGATAAATCCAGCGAACTGTTGGCAATCGAATCGCCAATCATGGCCAGGGTTAAGCCGTATTCACGCAGACGATCCTGAGCCACCTCAATGCTGATTTCGTAGTTGCGTACGGCATTGAGATCCACTTGGGTTACTCCGGGAAGGCGCAACAGATCATCACGCACTTGCTCGGCGTATTCACGCACTTCGTGCTCGCCGTATTCGGACGCCACGGTCACTGCAATCACTCGGCTACGGTGCTGCTGCAGAGTGACCACCGGTTTTTCCGCCTCAACGGGGAAGGTATTGACGGCATCAATCCGGCCTTTGATATCGGCCAATAATTCACGATCATCGTAATCATCGTCGAGCTCAACCGTAACAGTCGTACTACCTTCGCCCGAACGGCTAATCACCTTGTCGATGCCTTCGAGATCAAGCAAGGCTTCTTCGATACGAACGGCAATACTCTGCTCGACATCCTCAGGCGTCGCGCCACGTAAACCCACCGACACAGTAACCACATCGGTATCAAATTTCGGGAAGAATTCCAGCGGTAACTGAGTGCGCACGGCAAACAGCCCCAGACAAATAATGGAGATTAATAATAAATTCGCCGCAACATGATTACGCGCAAACCAACTGATCATCAGGGCGCCTCAGCGGCGTGAGGAAGAGCTACCCGTGAATGCAGCTTTGTTGATTCCGACATAGCCTTCGCCGCGATAATTTTAACCGCGGTTCCCGAAGCAATCTGTCCCAGCGGCGTAATCACCACCTGTTCACCCGCCGACAAACCATGACCGACAAGCGCTTCCTGACGATTCTGCCAGGCAATTTCAATATCCCGTCGCCGCAATAAACCCTGCTCAACCACATACACATAACTGCCCTGATAAATGGCATTATTGGGAATCACCAATGCCTCAGTTAGCAGCCGCCCGCTGATTTCGGCGTTGACATACTGGCCGATTTTAAGTGGCTGACGATCACGCGCCGCTTCGCCATAGGGGTCATCAATCTGGGCAATGACATAAAGCTGCTGGCTGGCGGCATCAATCGCGCCCTCGGTACGCACAATTTGACCCTGCCAACGTTCCATTCGCCCCAGCTCAGAGACCAGCTGTACCGCAGGCAAAACTTGTCTCTGGCTATCATCAAAACGCAGTTTTTCCGGTAAATCGATATAAGCCAGATCACGGTTTTTCAGTGGCAGACGTACTTCAATGGTGTCGATGGCATAGATAATAGCCAGCGAAGTATTGGCGCTCACCACCTGTCCGACATCAACCTTTTTCTCCAGCATGCGACCGGCATAGGGGGCCACAATGCGGGTGCGTTCAAGGTTCGCCTGCGCTGTATCCAGCAAGGCTTCGGCCGCCAGCACCTTGGCCTGCGCGGCTTTTAATTGCGGTTCACGCGACACCAGTGTCGGAGGTTTGCCTTTATTGCCAAGCCGCACCCAGTCTTCCTTGGCCTGAGCCACCTGTGCTTGCTCTTGTATTAAGGTTTGTCGCGCTTCAATCAAGCTGGCCTGAGCATTGCTGACACTGGCTTGATAGTCGCGATCATCAATTTCAACCAGCACTTCATTGGCTTCAAAAAAACCACCGTTACGAAAATTCGGACTAATACGAACAATTTTACCCGACACCTGTGGCAGCAACTCACTTTGAGTGCGCGGTTTTACGGTACCGTAACTTTGCAATGTCATCCGGTAACTTTGCGAACGCAGTTCAATAGTTTCGACCGCTAATTTTTGAACCTCTGTGATCACCTTGTGTTCACTTTGTGGCGGATTCAGTTTAACCAGCACAGCAAGCGCCAGCAGCGCCGCTAATATCACCACCGGTAGAAATTTCTTTGGCATTCAGGGCGCCTCTATAAGCCACTTCAGGATGTTATTTAACAAATAGTTACACTCGAAAAATAATAACACTTACTCACAGGAATCTGTTCACTTCTATTGTTAGTTTCAGCAATTATAAATTGTCCGTTTTGCGGCAATTTAATTCATCCGACACGCAGATTTGGTACGCCAAAATACAAAACCCTACATTCGCCAACAATTCCAAACATTAAACAGACAGAATCCGTGGAGCTTTCAACAATCGCTACGGTCACAATTTCAACCCTAAGGCCACAGGCTCAGGATGATGTGATTACGGCAATGTCTGCTGCAATCATTTAGTGACCAAGAGTTTAATCACAAAGATTAGAGCACTCGAAATGCTCAGCCCTGGGAGGCCTGAAAACGCGCGCGTGACATGGAGCCATAAACTAAGTGATCGCTATACGCACTACTCCGGCCCAGGCCAAAGTCTAGCTGAAGCCGTAAAACCCGGTGCCACCTATAACTTCTCCGCGACGATGAAGCATAACGGCAGCACGAAAGCGCAGACGTTAGATATGTATCTGCACTATCAAACCGAAGATCAGGCGTACGGTAGATGGGTTGAGCTATCGACACAAAAACTCAGTGATTCTGGCAGCGAAAATTTAATCGCTTTCATGACAGGCAAATTTCTTTTACGATTTAGCAAACTTCTCACAAAACACTTGTCTATAATAGGTCGTTTAAATTGGCCAAACTTACTGAAAGTTATTGAGCCGCGCCCTAATTCTCCGAAAGCAGATTCCATGAAAAAAATACTTTTCGACTTTTTCCCTATCGCCATCTTTTTTGCCGTTTATAAATACACCGGCGACATGATCACCGCCACGGCCGTATTGATTCCAGCCAGCATTATTCAGGTAGCCTACTCTTACTGGCGCACCCGTAAAATCGAAAAAATGTATCTGGTCACCCTGGCTCTGGTTGTCGTGCTGGGCGGTGCCACCGTTATCTTTGAAAACAAAGCCTTTATTCAGTGGAAACCCACCATCGTTAACTGGTTATTTGCCGCATTTTTTCTGGGCAGTCAGTTCATCGGTAAAAAGAACATTCTGCAACGCATGATGGGAGCCCAGCTTGAATTACCGCAGGCCATTTGGTCACGTCTCAATATCATGTGGGTCGCGTTCTTTATTTTCAGCGGCGCGGTCAATCTGTATGTTGCCTTTAGCGGCCAATTCTCAGAAGAAGCCTGGGTTAATTTCAAACTGTTCGGCATGCTGGGCTTAACCCTGGTATTTATCATTTTGCAGGGCATTTATCTGACCCGTCATATCGACAACACGGCGTCAGAAAAGCCCGATTCAAACGAATAATTTCATTTTAAAATTCTTAACAGGAAACAACCATGCCACTATTTTATGCCATCATCAGCCAGGATATCCCTAACAGTCTGCCACTGCGCAAAGAAGCGCGCCCTGCGCACGTTGAGCGTCTGGTCGCCCTTAAAGAAGAAGGCCGCCTGCTGATTGCTGGCCCACACCCAGCCATTGATGCTGCTGATCCCGGCGAAGCGGGTTTCACGGGTAGCCTGGTGGTTGCTGAGTTTGAATCACTGGAAGCCGCACAAGCCTGGGCCGATGCCGATCCTTATATCGAAGCCGGTGTTTACGAAAAGGTTATTGTTAAGCCTTTCAATAAAGTACTACCGTAACGGGGACGTTAACGTGAAGAAGATTGTATTTTTTCTGGCTTCGCTATTATTAAGCGATCAGCTACTCGCCAAAACTGCCTATATTTCCGATAGCTTTGAAGCGCCTTTGCGTACCGGGCAAACCAATGCCTATCGCATTCGCCTCAACTTAAAAAGCGGCACACCACTGGAGGTGCTCAAAGTTAACGAGGAAACCGGCTATACCCAAGTAACCACCAAAGCCGGAACCGAAGGTTGGGTGTTAAGCCGCTATCTGGTCAACAGCCCGGTTGCTAAAACACGGCTGGTGCAGGTACAGAAACAACTGACCGCATTGAAAGCAAAAAATAAGATCCTTGCCAGCGGGCAATCGAGCGCCAACAAAAGTGCCTCCCAGTTAAGTCAGCAAAACAAAACACTGCAAAACGCCAATACCAAGCTGGAAAAAGAACTTAACTACATCAAAGATGTATCCGGCAACGCCATCAGCATCAACCAGCGCAACCAACAATTGATTGAAGAAAATCAACAACTTAAGAACGACAAAGATCTGCTGAGCTCCGACAATGATCGCCTGAAAGATGACGCCAAAAGTCAATATTTCATGATGGGTGCAGGCGCGATTTTACTGGGTCTGATTCTGGGTCTGGTACTGCCTTCATTGAAACCTAAACGCAAAGACACTGGCTGGGTATAAACAACATGCGCTACCTTCTTCGTTCAGTCACCCTGCTACTCACCCTGAGCTATGCATTTTTAGTTCAGGCTGAACAGGCACCCGACACCACGCCAACAGCGGTCGAAAAGCCTCAAGTTGTCATGCAAACCAGCATGGGCAAAATGGTGATCACATTATTCCCCGAAAAAGCCCCCATCACGGTAGCAAACTTCCTCGCCTACGTGGACGACGGCTTCTATGACAACACGGTTTTCCATCGTGTCATTCCCGGCTTCGTGATTCAGGGTGGAGGTTTTGAAGCCTCAATGCGTCCTAAAAAAACCAACGCCCCCATTAAGAACGAATCCAATAATGGCTTAGCCAACCGCCGCGGCACGTTGTCCATGGCGCGCCTGCCCGCCCCCGATAGCGCAACCACACAGTTTTTCATTAATCTGGAAAACAATGCCAGCCTTAACGCCAGCTTCAACAAACCGGGTTATGCGGTTTTTGCTGAAGTCACCGAAGGTTTGCCCATCATTGACATGATCAGCCGCGTGCGCACAGGTACCGTAAAGCAGTATCAAAATGTACCGCTCGATCCGATAGTGATTCTTTCTGCGCAACGTAAAGTTAACTAACTGTTCAGAAAAAGCAGGCCATAAAAAAGCGCTGAAGGAGAAATCCAACAGCGCTTTTTTGTATCTATAAACCTAATAAATTAGGTCTTGGGCAATGTCACACCACGTTGCCCCTGATATTTACCGCCACGATCTTTGTAGCTGGTTTCACAGGTTTCATCGGATTCGAAGAACAGCATCTGCGCCACACCTTCGTTAGCGTAAATCTTGGCTGGCAAGGTGGTGGTATTGGAAAACTCCAATGTCACGTGACCTTCCCACTCCGGCTCCAGCGGCGTTACGTTAACGATAATGCCGCAGCGTGCGTAGGTGGATTTACCCAGACACACGGTCAACACATCGCGCGGGATACGAAAATATTCAATCGTACGCGCCAAGGCAAAGGAGTTGGGCGGGATGATACAAACATCGCTTTGAATATCAACAAAACTGTTTTCATCAAAGTTTTTCGGATCAACGGTTGCAGAATGAATGTTGGTAAACACCTTGAATTCATTCGAACAGCGCACATCGTAGCCGTAGCTAGAGGTACCGTAGGAAATCAGCTTTTCGCCACTTTCAGAATAACGAACCTGCCCCGCTTCGAAGGGTTCGATCATGCCCTGTTCTTCGGCCATGCGCCGAATCCATTTATCCGCTTTAATGCTCATTGCGTATTATCCAGTTAGAAGATTTCAATGGGGCAGAATCGTGCCATAAATGGCGCATTTGTTCTAGTGCTAGAGCCGACCAAAACCCTTGTCATCTCAACCGGCAGGGAGAGATCTTTCAACCCAAAAGATCCCTCACATTCGTTTACCCGCAAGCGAGCATAAACGGGATGACAAATTCTAGATTTTAATCTTCTATGACCTGAATCTCAGGGAAGACATTGCTCTCATCATTCGCGCGCAACGCCAAACGAGCAGCCAGACGACGTGCGATATCACGATAAATCGCTGCCACTTCACCATCAGGCTCAGCAATCACCGTTGGACGACCGGAATCAGCCTGTTCACGAATCGACAGTTTCAGCGGCAGCTGACCCAGCAATTCAGTATCGTAATCTTCAGCAATTTCATCACCACCGCCAGAACCAAAGATCGGCTCGGCATGACCACACTGGCTACAGATGTGTACGCTCATGTTTTCAACCACACCCAGTACTGGAATATCCACTTTACGGAACATTTCGATACCTTTTTTAGCATCCAGCAGCGCGATATCCTGCGGTGTTGTTACCACCAACGAACCTGTTACAGGTACTTTCTGTGCCAGCGTCAGGTGAATATCACCGGTACCTGGTGGCAAATCGATAATCAAATAATCCAGATCATCCCACTTGGTCAAAGACACTAATTGCTGCAGAGCGCCGGTGACCATTGGACCACGCCATACAATCGGTGAGTTTTCGTCCAGCATACAGGCCATAGTCATGGCTTGCAGACCCAGTGCTTCAATAGGCTGCCAGGTTTTGCCATCTTCAGAAACCGGACGAGTACCTTCAACCATGCCCAACATCAAACCCTGGCTGGGGCCATAAATATCGGCATCCAAAATACCCACTCGCGCACCTTCAACGGACAGTGCCAGCGCAATATTCACAGCGGTGGTGGATTTACCCACACCACCTTTACCCGAAGCCACAGCAATGACGTTTTTGACGCCGGGCATGCCTTCCAGATTTGCCTGCGTCTGTTGCGCTTCGATTTGCCATTGCAGATCAATATTTACTGCACGACCGCCTGCAACCGGAGAAACCTTCTCAACCAATGCCGCTTTGATTTCATCGCTAATGCCCGCCGCCGGGTAGCCCAGACCAATGGTGATTTGCACCTGATTGGCATCGATATCAATGGCCTTCACAGCGCCTGTGGAAACGTAATCGCTGTTTAAATATTTGTCCTGATAACTGGCAAGTGCGGCTTCAACCTGCGCGGCGGTGAGTTCTGACATAGGAATTTCTCTGCTTGATTGGTAGGGCTGTTAAAACAACTGTTTGCTTAATGGGGATAAAGCGCGGAATTAAAAGGGAAAAAGCCGCAAATATCCAGTTATTTCTGCCTACTAAAACCCCAGTAAAAACAGGGTTATAGGCCCCATTAAAGCATTTAAAAACAATCACAAAACCGGCTACGATAACAAAATAAACCAATCGCCTAACGATTTAACACAAAATCGCTATCCGACAAGCGATTGGGGATGCAAAAAAAAGCCGCGAAGGGTATAGTTGCGGGCTTTAAATTACAGTCGAAACAGCCGCCAAATCATGACGCAAACAGCTCGCAAAATTCTTGTTACCAGTGCTCTCCCCTACGCCAATGGCCCCATCCATCTGGGCCACATGCTTGAGTACATCCAAACTGACATCTGGGTACGTTTTCAAAAGCAACGTGGTCAAACCTGCACCTATGTCTGTGCTGACGATGCGCACGGCACCGCCATCATGTTGCGTGCTGAACAAATGGGCATCAGTTCTGAAGAGCAAATCAAACGTGTGCAGCAGGAACACGAAGCGGATTTCAGTGATTTCCACATTGGTTTCGATAACTACTACTCAACGCACTCGCTTGAAAACAAAGAGCTGAGTGAGTTTATCTATAAAGCCTGTCGCGACGCCGGGCATATCGCCCAGCGCAGTATTACGCAGGCCTTTGATCCTGAGAAAAACCTGTTTCTGGCGGATCGTTTCATCAAGGGCACCTGCCCACGTTGTAAGGCTGAAGACCAATACGGCGATAACTGCGAAGCCTGTGGCGCCACCTACAATCCGACTGAACTGATTAATCCAAAATCAGCGATTTCCGGTGCCACGCCAATCGAAAAAGATTCCGTCCACTATTTCTTCAAGCTGCCTGATTTTGCCGACATGCTAAAAACATGGACGCGCAGCGGAACTTTGCAGGAAGCGGTTGCCAACAAACTCAGCGAATGGCTGGATGCCGGTTTACAAGAATGGGACATCAGCCGTGATGCACCTTACTTCGGCTTTGAAATCCCTGACGCACCGGGTAAATACTTCTACGTCTGGCTGGATGCACCGATTGGCTACATGGCCAGCTTCAAAAATCTGTGCGCACGTCGTGATGATCTCGACTTTAACGAGTATTGGGCCAAGGATTCCGACACCGAGCTGTATCACTTCATCGGTAAAGACATCATCAATTTCCACGCGCTGTTCTGGCCCGCCATGTTGTCCTGTGCTGATTTCCGCACACCAACGGCAGTTAAAGCACACGGTTTTGTGACCGTGAACGGCAAAAAGATGTCCAAATCACGCGGCACTTTCATCCAGGCACGCACCTATCTGGATCACCTGAATCCCGAATACCTGCGTTTCTATTTTGCCGCCAAACTAGGCAACGGCACCGAAGATATTGATTTGAATCTGGAAGATTTCATGCAGCGCGTGAATTCTGACGTGGTTGGCAAGGTGGTTAACATCGCCAGCCGTTGCGCCGGATTTATCAAAAAACGTTTTGACGGCAAGTTATCCGATACTGTCAGCAACCCGGAGCTGCTGAATGAAGTCATCGCCGCCGGCGACCAAATCGCCGAGCATTTTGAAAACCTTGAATTCAGCAAGGCCGTGCGCGAAATCATGGCGCAGGCCGATAAAGCCAACCAGTACATCGACGAGCAAAAACCGTGGGTACTGGCAAAAGAGGTCGGCCGTGATCAGGACGTGCAGGACGCCTGTTCTATGGGTATTCATCTATTCCGCGTATTGTGTACTTACCTGAAACCAATTTTGCCAACCATGGTTGCCAATGCTGAGACCTTCCTGAATGTTGAAAGCCTGACTTGGGACGATCGCAAACAAACCCTGACAGGCCACGAAATCAATAAATTCAAGCCGCTGATGCAGCGTATCGAACAGGATAAAATCGACGCCATGCTGGAAGTGACTAAAGCAGATGCCGCAGCACACGCAGCACTTCAGGAAAAAACTAAAGCGCCTGCACCAGCTGCAGCTGCAGCGAGCAACGTTGAAGCCATCGCCGATGAAATCGAGTTTGATGATTTTGCCAAGACTGACCTGCGTATTGTGCGTATCGTTAAAGCTGATCACGTTAAAGGCGCTGACAAACTGCTGCAGCTGACGCTGGATTTAGGTGAAGGCTTTGGCGACAAACGTCTGCGTAATGTATTCTCAGGCATTAAAACCGCCTATCAGCCAGAACAGCTGGAAGGTCGCTTGACGGTGATGGTCGCTAACTTGAAACCACGTAAAATGCGTTTTGGCATTTCCGAAGGCATGGTTTTAGCGGCCGGCCCCGGTGAAGAAGAAATTTGGTTGTTGGAACCGCACGAAGGTGCGCGTGAAGGCGAACGGGTTAGTTAACCTGATATAAAAGAACATGTCATCTCGCTTGTGCTCGTTTACGGGTAAACGCATGTGAGAGATCTTGATCACAAGATCCCTCACTTCACTCGAGATGACAAATAATAGGCAAATAAACGACAAACAATGTCTGAATATTTACTGATACTCGTCAGCACCATTTTGGTGAACAACTTTGTACTGGTCCAGTTTCTGGGCCTGTGCCCCTTTATGGGTGTGTCGAACAAACTCGACACCGCCTGGGGTATGTCGCTGGCGACCACCTTTGTACTGACGCTGTCCTCGGTGTGCAGTTATCTGGTTTACACCTACCTGCTCGAACCGCTGGGGCTGGAATATCTGAAGACCATCAGCTTTATTCTGGTGATCGCCGTCATGGTGCAGTTTACCGAGATGGTGATTAAAAAAGTCAGCCCGGTGCTGCACCGCGTGCTGGGTATTTTCCTGCCGTTGATTACCACCAACTGCGCGGTATTGGGTGTTGCCCTTTTGAACCTCAACAAGGACAACAACTTTGTCGAGTCGTTGTTCTATGGCTTTGGCGCCGCAGTCGGTTTCTCCGTGGTGCTAATCCTGTTTGCCGCCATGCGTGAACGCATCAACACCGCCGACGTACCCGGCCCGTTCAAGGGTTCGGCAATTGGCATGATCACAGCGGGCTTGATGGCGCTGGCCTTCATGGGCTTCACCGGCCTGACTCAGGCTTAACCGGGCTGCTATCGTATCCATGAGTATCCTAACCGCCATTCTGATTCTGCTTGCCCTGGCTGCCGTGTTTGGCATGATTTTGGGCTTTGCAGCGGTGCATTTCAAAGTCGATGAAGACCCTGTCGTCGATCAGATTGATAACATTTTGCCGCAAACTCAGTGCGGCCAATGTAGTTATCCGGGCTGTCGCCCCTATGCCGAGGCCATTGCCAACGGTGACGAAATTAACAAGTGCCCACCTGGCGGCGAAGCCACCATTCATGCACTGGCAGAATTATTAGGCCGCGATTTTGTAGCGCTCGATGAAGAGCACGGCGAAGAAAAGGGTAAACGTGTTGCGCTGATCCGCGAAGCTGAATGCATCGGCTGCACCAAATGTATTCAGGCCTGTCCGATGGATGCCATTCTGGGTGCCGCCAAACAGATGCACACCGTGATTGCCGATGAGTGCACTGGCTGCGACCTGTGCATCGAGCCCTGCCCTGTAGATTGTATTGATATGGTGCCTGTGGATGTAACACTCAATGATTGGCGTTGGGATTTGCCAGGCGCACCGGAGACGCAACTCATCGCCACTGATCGCAGCACTGATAACACTGACGCCGTCAAGGAGGCCAGCGCATGAACTGGCAGCCCAACAAACACCTGCACACTTTTCACGGCGGCATTCATCCGCCCGAAAACAAGAATCAGTCGACTCAAGCACCGATTGAAGCTGCGCTACTGCCCGACAAATTAATCCTGCCCCTGCAACAGCATATCGGCCAGCAGGCCAAATCGCAGGTTCAAGTTGGCGACAGTGTGCTCAAGGGACAGATGATTGCCGAGCCAACTGGCTATGTCAGTGCCGCCATACACGCGCCAACATCCGGCACCGTCACCGCCATCGAAACGCATGCCCTTCCGCATCCATCGGGTTTGAGTGAACGCTGCATCATCATTACGCCCGATGGCAAAGACACATGGGCTGAGCTAACACCTGTTGCCGACTATCAACAACTCGACAAAAGCGAGCTGTTACAACACATTGGCAACGCTGGCATTACTGGTTTGGGTGGCGCAGGTTTCCCGACATCAGTGAAGCTCAATCCAGCCGAAGATTCACCCATCAACACGCTGATTCTGAATGCGGCCGAGTGTGAACCCTACATCACCGCCGACGATATGTTGATGCGCGAGCGCGCTGAAGAAGTCATTCAGGGCCTGCAAATCATCGCGCATATTCTGCAGCCAGAACAGTGTCTGATTGGCATCGAAAACAACAAGCCAGAGGCTATTGAAGCCCTGCAGCATGCCGTTGAAGCATTACAGCTTACTCAGCTGATTCATGTTGAACGTATTCCCGTCAAATACCCCTCGGGTGGCGAGAAACAACTGATTCAAATTCTGACCGGTAAGGAAGTACCCAACGGCGGCATTCCCGCTGACATCGGCATTGTCTGTCACAACGTTGGCACCGCCGTGGCGGTTTATCGTGCCATCGTTAAAGGTGAGCCACTGATTTCACGTATCACCACCATTACCGGTGATGCCGTTGCTCGACAGGGCAATATCGAAGTTCTACTCGGCACACCCATTGAGGCCTTGCTGACGCATTTTGATATACAGCAAAACCAACTACACCGCCTGATAATGGGCGGCCCGATGATGGGTTTCACGCTCGACAGCGTTGCCCTGCCTGTCGTCAAAGCCACTAACTGTATCCTCGCCGCTACCAATAGGGAATTACCGGATCCAGCCCCCGAGCAAGCCTGCATTCGTTGCGGCATGTGTGCTGATGCCTGCCCGGCAACGTTGCTACCGCAGCAATTGTACTGGTTCTCCAAATCACGCGAGTTTGACAAAGCCCTGTCGCATAATTTGCTCGATTGTATTGAGTGTGGCGCCTGTTCCTACGTCTGCCCGAGCAATATTCCTCTGGTGCAGTATTACCGTTTTGCCAAGGGCGAAATTCGTATCGAGGAACACGAACGCACCTCGTCAGATCACGCTCGCCAACGTTTTGAAGCTCGCACCGCGCGACTGGAGCAGGAAGAGGCTGAAAAAGAAGCCAAACGTAAAGCGCGCGCCGAAGCCGCTGCAGCGTCTAAAAAAGCAAAAACTGCTACTAGCGAGGATGGTGACAAAGCAGCTGTCGATCCCAAAGCTGCTGTCGTTCAAGCCGCTCTGGAACGTGCCAAAGCTCGCAAGGCTCAAAAAGCCGCAGCAGCTAAAGACACTGCTGATGCACCGTCCGCTGACACAATCGTTAACAAGAGTGCCACTGAAAAAGCTAAAGATGCCGCTCCGGTCATGAGCGCCGTTGAACGTGCCAAGGCCCGTAAAGCTGCCCGCGCGGAAGAACAAGGCTCCGATAGCGAAAAAGCAGCCCAAGGCGAAAAGAAAACCGGCGGCCTGACAGCACTGGAAAAAGCCAAGGCCAAACGCGCTCAAAATAGTGATGTACCCGCTGTTCAAGAAAAGACCCAGGAAAAAACTGAAGGCAAAGGCCTTTCCGCACTGGAGCGCGCCAAAGCTAAACGCGCCGCTGGTAACGATGAGCAATCTGCCGAAGCTGCTTCTAATACAGGCTCAGACCAAGAAGCCAAACCTGCCAAGGCCATGAGTGCGCTGGAAAAAGCCAAAGCTAAACGCACGCAGGCAGCTGCACAGGATTCAAGCGCTACACGAACTGAAGACAAGCCGCTGTCAGCGCTGGAGCGTGCCAAGGCGAAACGGGCTTCTGCTGCTCAAACGGAAGCACCTGCAGTAGAACAAGCCGCACCAGCACCCGCCGACGAGGCCAAGCCTTTAACGGCTCTGGAGCGTGCTAAGTTAAAACGCGCTCAGGCCGCAACCGGCAATACGGCTGAAAGCGTCGATAAAAGAGCCGGTGATAATACTGGCGACAGTGTTAGTGACAGCGCCGCTGAAAGCACCGAAGCTGGCAGTGAAAAACCAATGTCAGCATTAGAGCGCGCGAAAGCTAAACGTGCCACAGTAGCACAAAGCACAGCGGAAAATAGCGAAGCAGCCGCACCCGCACGAACAACTGAATCAGCAACAGAATCACCAGTAGAAAAGCCTGCTGCCGCCATGTCCGCACTTGAACGCGCCAAGGCAAAACGTGCAGAAAAAGCCGCCCAGCAAGCTGCTGACAATTCAAACGCCGATACAGATAAAAGAGATTAACGCAGCATGTCACTCCTATGTCATTACTAAGAATTACATCCCCGCACCTGTCACGCCGTGGCAACACCGGCGATGTGATGCTGCTGGTGATCATGGCCACCCTGCCCGGCCTCGCCATGCTGACCTGGTTCTTCGGTTGGGGCAATTTAATCAATGTCGTTTGGGCATCATTGGTTGCCGTGGCCTGCGAAGCGCTGGTACTGGTATTACGCCGCCGCCCGTTGAGTCATTATTTGACCGACTACAGCGCAATTCTGACCGGTGTATTATTAGGCCTTTCTTTACCATCACTGGCACCCTGGTGGCTAACCCTCATCGCCACCGCATTTGCCATTATCGTCGCCAAGCACCTCTATGGCGGCATGGGTCAAAACCCCTTCAACCCGGCGATGATCGGTTATGCATTGGTGCTGATTTCCTTCCCGGTGGAAATGACCAGCTGGCTGGCGCCACAAACCCTGTCAATTGCGCCCGGTCAGGCCATGGGCTTCGCCGACACCCTGTCCGCAATTTTCCCATTCCTGTCTGAAATAGTCCTCAGCGTCAGTGATGGGGCCTTTGATGCCGTCACCATGGCAACACCGCTGGATGCCTTCAAACATAAAGGCGCAGTGACCGCGGAAGAATTCTGGGCCGCTGAACTAGTGGTCAGTCCGGAAAGCTGGAAAGCCTGGCAGCTGGTTAGCATTGGTTTCTTCGCAGGCGGTGCGTATTTGATTTACCGCAAAATTTTCACTTGGCATATTCCCGTCAGCATGCTGGCTGCTTTGACCCTTCTTTCGCTGATTTTCTGGTCAACCGATCCCAGCAATTTCGCCTATCCGGAATTACATCTGTTGGGCGGTGCCACCATGCTCGGCGCCTTCTTTATTGCCACCGATCCGGTTACCGCTGCCACCAGCATCAAGGGCAAACTGTATTACGGTGCGGGCATTGGCATCCTGATTTATGTGATTCGCAGCTGGGGAAATTACCCCGATGCCGTCGCCTTTGCCGTACTGCTGATGAACTTTGTTGCGCCGCTGATTGATCACTACACCCAGCCGCGTGCCTACGGCCACAAATCGACTAAATAGGTCTGCTGAGAATACACAATGCTAGGTCAATCCATTAAACAAAATACCCTCGGTCTCAGCCTGTTTGCGGTTGTGACGGCCGGTATTATTGCTGTTACTCAGACCCTGACAGCCGATCGCATCCAGGACAACGTCGATGCCGCCAAGTCCAAGGCGCTCTACGAGATTCTGCCACAGGACACGCACAACAATGTGTTACTTGATGACACCCTCATCATCACCGACTCAACTCTGGTCGCTGATGAAGATGAAGGCGAAGCCTTTGTAGCCCGCAAGGATGGCAAAGCCATCGCGGTGATTTTGCCCGCTATTGCGCCCAATGGTTACACCGGCAAAATCCACAGTATCGTCGGCATCTTTGCCGATGGCAGCGTCGCTGGTGTGCGTGTTTTACAGCACCGCGAAACACCCGGCCTGGGGGATAAAGTTGAATTAAAAAAATCCCCCTGGGTACTCAGCTACAACGGCAAGTCACTGTCTGACCCCGGCACGCAGGGCTGGAACGTTAAAAAAGATGGCGGCGAATTTGACCAGTTTACCGGTGCCACCATCACCCCGCGCGCGGTGGTAAAATCCGTGCATGCCGCATTAGAGTATTTCAACGAAAACCGTGACACGCTGCTGGCCGCAAAAAGCGAACCCGCAACAGCTGAAGAGTCAGAATAGAAGCGCTGCGGCGAATAAGAGAAAAGAATCATGGCAACCAAAAGCTACCGTGAAATAACCTCCGACGGCCTGTGGGACAATAACCCCGCGCTGGTGCAACTGCTCGGTCTTTGTCCGTTACTGGCCGTGACCGGCTCTGTGGTTAATGCGTTGGGCCTGGGCCTGGCGACCACCTTGGTTTTGATTGGCTCCAATTTGTCGGTTTCAGTGATTCGCAAACAGGTGCCCGACACCGTGCGCCTGCCCGCTTTCGTGATGATTATCGCCTCCTTTGTGACCTGTGTTGAGCTGCTCAGCCAAGCCTTAACCTACGAGTTATACCTGTCACTGGGCATCTTCATCCCATTGATCGTAACCAACTGCGCCATCCTCGGTCGCGCCGAAGCTTTTGCGCGTAAAAACCCGATTCTACCTGCCGTTATAGATGGTTTAATGATGGGTGCCGGTTTCACACTGATTCTGCTGGTATTGGGCGTCATGCGCGAAGTAATTGGTCAGGGCACCCTGTTTGCCGACATGGACCTGTTGCTCGGCCCGATTGCCGCCGACTGGAAAATCGTACTGATAGACGACTACCGTGGCTTCCTGTTTGCCATTCTGCCGCCCGGTGCCTTTGTTGGCATGGGTTTGATGATTGCCGGTAAGAACATCATTGATAATCGCATCAAAGCCTTCCAGGACGGACGCCGTGAAAAACCGGCTGTGGGCTCCAAACGTGCCCGAGTCACTGGCGATATTAAGTAGTCCGCTAACACTATTTGAGATGCGCCTGTTATGAATGCTGAAAAGCGCCACGAGATTTTTAGCCGCCTGCGGGCAGAAAATCCGGAGCCAAAAACCGAGCTGAACTACAGCACCCCCTTCGAACTGCTGATCGCCGTTATTCTATCGGCACAAGCCACCGACGTTGGCGTCAATAAAGCCACCGCCAAACTCTATCCCGTCGCCAATACGCCCGCAGCCATTGCCGCACTTGGCGTCGATGGGCTCAAGGAATACATCAAGACCATTGGCCTGTTTAACAGCAAAGCCGAAAACGTCATCAAAACCTGCCACATGCTGGTTGAGCTGCATAATTCCGTCGTGCCCGACACGCGTGAAGAACTCGAAGCCCTGCCCGGCGTTGGCCGCAAAACCGCCAATGTCGTGCTCAACACCGCCTTCCGACAGATCGCCATGGCCGTGGATACCCACATCTTCCGTTTCTCCAATCGCACCAAGGTCGCGCCCGGTAAAAACGTACTGGAAGTGGAACAAAAACTAATGCGCTTTGTGCCCAAGGAGTTTCTACTCGACGCCCACCACTGGATGATTCTGCACGGCCGTTATATCTGCACCGCCCGCAAACCCCGCTGCGGCGCCTGTATTATTGAAGATTTGTGTGAGTTTAAAGATAAGACCAGTGACTAATACTCCCGTTTCGCCTGCCGCTGTCACCACCGCCCAGCTCGACTGGAGCGAAGACGGCGCGCCGCTATCACAACAATTCGATGATGTGTATTTCTCTCGCCACAGCGGTATTGATGAAACGCGTTATGTGTTTCTTGAGCAGAACCATTTACCGGAACGGCTTGAGGCATTGGCAGCAACAGAAGCGGCTACCTTCCACATCGGTGAAACCGGTTTTGGTACGGGGCTGAATTTTCTCTGTGCCTGGCAATTACGTGATCAAATAGCGCCCAACTGCCGTCTGCAATTCACTACAGTCGAAAAATTTCCGTTAACAGCTGAGCACCTTGCCAAAGCATTAGCCAGTTGGCCGGAACTGGCGGACTATTCAAAACGCTTGATAGAATTTTACCCCTGCTTAACGGCGGGTTGGCATCGCATCAGTTTTATTGAAGAGCGTATCGATCTGAACCTGTTTATTGGCGATGTTCTGGATGGTTTTCGCTCTCAACGTGGCCCCATCGATGCCTGGTTTCTGGATGGTTTTGCACCGGCTAAAAACCCGGAGATGTGGTCGCCGGAATTGTTTCAACAGCTTGTTCGACTCGGCCAAACGGGCACCACCGTCAGCACTTTTACCGCCGCCAGTGCCGTACGTGAAGGTTTACGTGAAGCTGGCTTTGAAATCACTCGCGTCAAAGGTTTTGGTCGTAAACGTCATATGCTGACGGGGCGGCTCACAGATGAATCAGTCATTCCACCCGAAGCAACCACAACACCTTGGTTTACACAGCCAAGAAACAACTCTGACGATAAAAAAGCCATTGTCATTGGTGCCGGTTTAGCGGGAACTTCAACGGCCTTTAGCCTTGCCCGCAGAGGCTGGCAGGTTCAGGTATTTGATCGTCACGAACAACCCGCTCAGGAAGCCTCCGGCAATAAACAGGGCATTCTTTACACCAAGCTATCGGCTGAAGCTTCGCTGAAATCAGACTTTTACACTCGCGCCTATTTGTACGCCACACAGCAGCTACAGCAATTACTCAACGATGACTCGAAACAATTCGATGCATGCGGTGTTTTGCAGTTGGCCCACACGGATAAAGAGGCGGCACGACAGCAGCTGTTTCTAGAAAACTGCCCACAGCCCGAAACACTGGTTCATGCGGTTGATAGTGAGCAAGCCAGTCAGCTTGCCGGTATTGAGTTACATCGTGGCGGTTTGTTTTTCCCAGCAGCGGGTTGGGCGGTTCCGGGAGCTTTGTGCCGCCGTTATCTTGATCATGCCAACATAACCTTCAAAGCAGGCGTTGAAATAGAACGGTTGTGCTATCAAAACGATCAATGGCAGCTTTTAAACGCGCAGGGCCAACTGTTGGCTCAAGCATCCACTGTTGTTATTGCTAACGCCCATGATGCGCTTAGATTCGAAAACAGCGCGTTCCTACCCCTAAAACGTATCCGCGGTCAGGTCAGTCATATCCCGGCTAACGAGACAGCAAGTTTAAACACGGTGATCTGTGGCAACGCCTACGTTTCTCCTGCACTTAATGGCCAATTTCATATCGGTGCCACTTTTAATCTGGATACCGACACAACGGAGCTACGCAGTGAAGACCATCAGCGTAATATTGAACAGATCAGCGAGCTGGTGCCCGAATTGGCAGACCAGCAACAATGGTCACAATTAGATAGTGATGAATTAAAAGGACGTGTTGGTTTTCGCTGCACCAGTCCCGATTACCTGCCGCTGGTTGGGCCACTACCAGATCGTGCGCAATTTTTAGCGCAATACGCGCGCCTGCGAAAAGATGCCACAACTCATTTTGACACCCCCGGCAGCTATCAACCCGGCCTGTACCTAAACACCGGACATGGCTCAAAAGGCCTTGTTTCCTGCCCTCTGGCCAGTGAATTATTGGCTTCTCAAATTTGTAACGAAACGCTACCTATTGAACATGCATTGATTGACGCACTTAACCCCTGCCGCTTTCTCATCCGCGATCTGATTCGCAACAAAATTTAATTTAAAAATGTTGCCGAAAACGGCTTGATTTCCCGCAAAATCAGCGCCGACGCGGCCTTCAGAAGTGTTAAAACTTGTCCACAGAAGCTGTGGATAACTTAGTGGATAATAATTGGGTAGTTACCCCAAAGTCATGTAAACAGGGGACTTTTACTAGATTGATCGATTTTTAATCAACAACAACAAAGTACTTTAATATCAACATGTTACATGCATTTTGTAATGCAGAACAAAATAAAGTCACGCTATTTTAAGAAGAATGTAAAAACAGCTAGGTTTTTATTCTGTTGTGAATAAAGTCAACGCCTCAGGGTAAAAAAATCTGCCCGGAGGCACTCTTCATCTCAATTATGTCAACAACACAATCTCACAAATTTCCAGCGCTTCATCGTATTGAATGGCAGCTTTACCCGCCTTTAATTGACTCATAACCTGTGCCACCTTGGCCTCCAGGGTAAGCTCCTGCTCACCGTAATCGGTGCCATCACGGGTAACAAATTCTTCAATCATGTTACCCAATGTTTCTGCTGGGACAGCTTGATAGGGAATGTCCATTAGCTAAATAACCGACGAAACCAGCCCGCATCCAGATCATCCTTACACTGACGATACTGCGATCCATATCGACTCGCACGCACCTTAACTTTATCAGCGGTTGCCAGGAGCCAAGTCTTTTTGCGATAGGTGCCACGTTTGTAACCACCCCAACCGTCGTGGTAATTCAAATATTGAGCACGTGCATCCCATTTAGAGACTTTGTTAATGCGCTGTGTTTTATCCATAAACCAACCCATAAAGTCGATCGCATCGTTAAAATCATCACGATCAGCCCAACCATTGCCCGTTTCCCGTTTATAGTCTTTCCAGGTTGCTGTTTTCACCTGCGCATAACCATAGGCAGAACTCACTCGCCCCCAGGGAATAATACCCAGCAAATAATCTCTCGGTGGCTTCGCCTCCGCCTTAAAACTGGACTCTTGGTACATCATTGCCATCGGCACCTGTAAAGGCACCTTCCAGCGCCTCTCCGTGCGTTTTGCAGCTTTATACCAATCACGTTTTTCTTCAAAAATGGCACAAATATTTTCAGGGTTATGCGGCACATTGCCTGCACAGCCCACTAGCAACAGGCTAAGTAGTAACACCCAAAGTACCGATTTTTTTTGTACACAAAATCTGTGGATATCTTTGAGGATAAGATCTGAGTTAGTCACTAAGTGCCTTGTATTCATAGCATTTCTACGGATTGGTTGTTTTTTAAACAAAATAGTTATTGTCTATATTTATCAAGTAGTTATGATTTATCAATAGTCATATTCGAACAATTTTTGAATTTTTTCGTATAAGTAAACGTAGCATATATAACATGTGAATAAGCTGACAGCGCTTCACCACATCACTATAAATCAAGCGTGGAAAACTGTTACTTTAATTTCAATATGTTACCTAACATTACAGTAATTATTACAGACCCAAGGCTGAGTGTTACCGTTACATTTCTTTATCGAAACACTAAGTTTATATTTGCTCGGCTGTCTTTCATAACCGTGGCAATAGCCAAACATTTGTCATGTATTTATACCGTCAGATGAAAAAAAGACACAAAAAAGCGGAGACATTGCTCCGCTTTTTAAAATACCTTCACCGTTAGCACATATCGCTGTACGGGTTATCCAGCTCAAGGCTAATAGGATTTTCATAACCGGCAATTTTCAGTTCGGTTTTGCTCAGGGTTACATCGTCACCCTCTTTCACATCCAAACCAAATTTGTAGATCAGTTCTGACTGGCCTTTTCTGGCCGCTTCATCATATTGCTCAGATTTTGCACGCACTGCTTCATTACGCTTGGCATGCTCAGCCAGCGCAGCTGCTCCGTGTTTCTTCTCCAGCATGACACGCGTCACGTGCGGCGCCAAAATACTGGCCGAGGCATTGTTACCACCAAAGCCCTTGGAGTTAAGAATCGCAACATCCATACCCTCAGTGCCTACATCGAGGTTTTCAGTGAGAATATTAAGATCGCTGTTATGTACATCATCGGCAAGATGATCAACTGTACTAATGCCTGGAATAATACCGTACTTCCAAACACCCAACGTCGACATCAGCTGGTCACCCGCTGCAACCGCTAGCGTGTGCCCCAAATAACTCTTCACAGCAGTAACAGGCCAGTCAGTAATACCAAAGGTTTTTGCCATCTCGTTAAGGATATGCGATTCAGTCACACGGTTTTGCGGTGTGCCGGTACCGTGCGCCTGCACAAAGCTGCGTTTAATGCCTTCATCACCCACAATGGCACGCGCTGAAGCCATTGCCTTGGCCATGGTCACGTAGTTACCGACACCGGGGCTGGAGATGGATTTTTTAAAGCCATCGGCATTTACAAACACATCACCGACAGAACCAAGAATATTGGCACCTAGCTCAATCGCCAGTGCGTCATCAAACAACACCACAAATTGCGCGCCTTCAGCCAGTGTAAAACCACAGTTCGATGAGAATGGGCGACAGGCGCGACGGTGGTTAACGACATCACCACCATCCAATGCTAACAGTTCCTTATCTTCAGCCAGCGCACCCATGGTTCTGAAACCATCAATGACTTCCGGCGTGATAGCCGCTTCGGCATCACCCACAACCACAACACGCTTACGGCCAGAACGAATTTCTTCCAACCCCTGCTTGAGGTTATAAAGGAATGTCGCACAGGCACCGACGCTAGCACCGGTACCGCCAACGTTACCCAGCACGTAGGCATTAACAAAATCCGCCGGCATTTCGGCAAAACCGAGCGCCAGTTGTTTAGAGCTGACACGTTTACCCTTCAAAGCCGACTGCAACAGACCACCGTTACCGTTTTCGTCCAGCTGCGTCATGCTGCTGCTGGCAAATACACCGATTTCATCGGGCGACACGTGATCCATCACCTGCTGCCAATCAATGCCCAAGGCATGCACGGCATCAGACGCACCATAAACACTCAGCTGCAATCCTCGCGGATGGCTACGTGAAGCGTAAAGTTTATCGGGTGTGAAGCCACTCGGCAGTTGTCCGGCACTGTTCACTGTGGAGGTGCGAGTATCCTTAAAAAGTACATCCAGATCACCAGCCACGGTAACGCGCACTTTATCGGTACCGTCATCGAGCTTTTCCACCGTCCAGTTATCCGGCACAACATTGGGTAGATGGCGGGCACGCATCTCAAAACTAAGCGCATTGTCACCGCTAGGTGCAATTTTAGAGGCCGCATGTAATGGCATGGCATCAGGATCAAAGAGATTCTTTTCCAGCTTACGAACCAGCGTATGGTCAGTGATATGCGGACGGTGATGGGCCAACCATTCATCCAGCTCAACTGGAGTGCCTTCTGCATCGGTATAGCTACCATCTTTATACTTCAGCAGATTCATCAGAATCGCCAGATCGGTATAGGTTTGCTTGACCGTTTCGGCATCCAGTACATCGGCCAACATACGGCGATAACCGTGGTGGAACGATGATCTACCGGCAGGACTGATGCCCCCAAAACTCACGATCACTGGTAACGATGACAAATTACTTCTCCTGATTACACTAAGCCTAATTATGAGGCTCATAGTAAAGCGTAAGAATAATGACAACTAGTGCATACTCGCCATTTAATTAGGTATATTAGACACATTTGACGATTTCGCCATTTTCACACCCATAACAGGCCACTATGAAGCACATCACCGTTCTCGTCTTTCCTCGCGCACTGGGCACCAGCATCACCCTGCCCGTCGAAATGTTGAATGCCGCTGACGCCCATCAGCGCGTTAAAAAACCAGGCAGCCCTCGCCTAACCATTGATATTGCCAGCATTGACGCCGAGCCCATCCGCATCACGGGTGGCATTGAGATTCGCCCCAACAAGAAGCTAGAAGAGATTAAGCACACCGACTTGATCATTATTCCCGGCATGTGGGGCAACCCTAAACCCATGCTGCGGCGATACCCTGTGATTAGCGAGTGGGTCATCAAGCAGCACCAGCAGGATGCACTTATTTGCGCCACCGGCACCGGCGTGTGTTTTCTGGCCGAAGCCGGGCTGCTGGATGGCAAAGCCGCCACCACGCACTGGTACTACTTCGAACAGTTCAAAAAAGATTATCCCAAGGTCAAATTACAAACCAAACGTTTTATCACCAACTCCGGCAATATTTATTGCGCTGGCCGGATGAACTCGATCACCAACCTGATCATCCATTTTATCGAGCGCTTTTATGACCATGAAATTGCCCGTCAGATCGAGCAACACTTTGCCCACGAGATTAAACAAACCTACGAAAGCATTTTCTATTCCTTTGATGAACAACGCTCCCATCACGACGAAGAAATCATTCAGGCACAGCAATGGATGCTCAGAAACTACGCCAATGAAATCAGTCTGTTGGAAGTGGCCAAACAATTTGATATGAGCCTGCGCACCTTCAACCGGCGCTTTAAGCAGGCCACCGACAATACGCCGTTGGAATACCTGCAACATATCCGCCTCGGTACGGCCAAAGATTTACTCAAGGACAGCAACCTGAGCATTGCAGAAATCAGTTATCGCGTCGGCTTCAGCGATCCCGGCTATTTTTCAGCGCTGTTCAAACGCCGTGTATCACTGAGCCCCCGTGAATATCGGCGTTTGGTACGCGCCAAGTTATTCAGTCTGGATAAATAGCCTCTGTCATTTCGACTAGCAGGAAAAATCTAAACATCTCGGCAACATTCCTCACATACATTCGGAATGACATTTATGAAGCTACGTAACACAGGTATCATAGCCGCTTGTTTCTGACGGATTGATACATCCATGGCCTATCTCTACCTTGCTATTGCCATCATCGCCGAAGTCATCGCCACCAGTGCACTTAAAGCCTCAGCTGAATTCACCAAACTGGTACCCAGCATCATTGTGGTTGTCGGCTATTGCGTGGCATTTTATTTCCTGACATTGGTTCTACGCAGCATCCCTATCGGCATCAGCTACGCCATCTGGTCGGGCTTGGGCATTGTGCTTATTTCGTTAGTTGGTATTTTTGTCTATAAAGAAATTCCCGACACACCGGCACTGATTGGCATGGCTCTGATCATTGCCGGTGTCGTTGTTATTAACCTGTTTTCCAAAACAACGGCCCACTAATGCCCGACTACCTCGTGCCTGCCGACACCATCGTCGTTGAACAGGAATTAAAGAAAAGCCGCTTTATTGCCTCCGCCGGACGTGTCAGTAACAAGGCTGAAGCGGTCGAATTTATTCAGGCGGTACGGCGCACTTTCCCGGACGCCAGCCACAACTGTTGGGCATACATCGCAGGCGAACCTAACAATACTGTTGAGATTGGCATGAGTGACGACGGCGAGCCGCAGGGCACCGCGGGAAAACCGATGCTTAATGTATTGCAGCACAAAAATGTCGGAGAGATCGTGGTGGTAGTTACCCGCTATTTTGGTGGCGTAAAACTGGGCGCGGGTGGTTTGGTGCGGGCCTACTCTAATGCCGTTCAAGCCGTCATGGAGGAGCTGCCCTTAGTAGAGGTGGTTGCCGTTAAGGAGGCGTTGTTGCAATTCCCCTACCCTCATGAAAGCAACATCCGACGGTTACTGGAGAGTCTAAAAGTTGAGGTGGTTAATACCGATTATCAGGAGCAGGTGCTGATGCACATCAAGGTGCCTGAGAATCAAGCCGATGAACTAGAGAAAAAAGCCATTAACCAGACCCATGGCGAGGCAGTTCTCAAGTGGCAGAAGTAGGTCAGGCTTTAGCCTTGCCTGTCAGACTGATACCCGATGCCCCAGGGCACCCTCTCTTGTAGCTGCGCCACAATTCACCTTGTAAAGCGGGGCACGCTGAGTCTAACCTACCACCTGTACTCCCATAAATCCGGCATGACGGCTGGCTTGTCATTTCGACCACAGGGAGAAATCTTCCTACTAAAAGAAAGATCCCTCACCTACGTTTACCCCACTGGGCACAAGCGGGGTGACACACCGCTATCGATTCTTCCGATTAGCAATCAGCTCTTCCACCACGGAAGGGTCAGCCAGTGTCGACGTATCACCTAACTCGGCATGATCATTAGCGGCAATCTTGCGCAGAATACGACGCATGATTTTCCCGGAGCGGGTTTTCGGCAGACCCGGAGCCCATTGAATCAAATCCGGCGTGGCAATCGGGCCAATTTCCTTACGCACCCACTGGCGTAACTCACCGGCTAACTCATCACTGGGCTCTTCACCGTGATTGAGTGTGACGTAAACATAAATTGCTTCGCCTTTGATGTCATGTGGGTAACCCACCACCGCAGCCTCAGCCACTTTGTCATGCAGCACCACGGCGCTTTCAATTTCAGCCGTACCCAAGCGATGACCGGAAACACTTAATACATCATCAACGCGGCCGGTGATCCAGTAATAACCATCGGCATCACGCGATGCACCGTCACCAGTAAAGAAGGTACCGGGGTAATCTGAAAAATAGGTTTTAATAAAGCGTGCATGATCGCCATACACCGAACGCGCCTGCCCGGGCCAGCTATCGAGAATCACCAGAATGCCCTCGGCTTCGCCCTCCAGCACTTGGCCATTGCTATCCATCAACGCGGGCTGAATACCAAAGAAAGGCCGTGTCGCCGCACCGGGTTTCAACGCTGTTGCACCCGGCAACGGCGTCAACATAAAACCACCCGTTTCGGTCTGCCACCAAGTATCAATCACCGGGCAGTTCGAATTGCCAATCGTCTCGTAATACCACTGCCAGGCCGCCGGATTAATGGGCTCACCCACAGTACCCAGAACCCTTAAACTTTCACGCGTAGTTCCCTCGATGGCCGCATCACCATCGGCCATCAACGAGCGAATCGCGGTTGGTGCCGTATACAAAATATTAATCTGGTGCTTATCCACAACCTGGCTCATACGATTAATACCGGGGTAATTGGGCACCCCTTCAAACATCAACGTGGTCGCGCCATTGGCCAGCGGGCCGTAGAGAATATAGCTGTGGCCAGTGATCCAACCCACATCAGCGGTACACCAGTAGATATCGCCATCATGATAATCAAAGGCGTACTGATGGGTCATGGAAACGTACACCATGTAACCGCCGGTGGTGTGCAGCACTCCCTTGGGTACGCCTGTGGAACCGGAGGTATAAAGAATAAACAGCGGATCTTCGGCATTCATCGGCTCAGGCGCGCAATCAGCTGAAACCCTGGAAATCAAATTCTGGTAGCTGACGTCACGACCTTCAACCCAACCCACATCAGCGTTGGTGTATTCCACCATTACCACCGTTCCCACACAATCGGTACCGGCACGGGACAAAGCCTCATCAACATTGGCTTTCAGCGGAATAATACGGCCGCCGCGCACGCCCTCATCAGCAGTGATCACGGCATTACTTTTGCAGGCAGCAATACGGTTGGCGATAGCGTCGGCAGAGAAGCCACCAAAAATCACCGAATGAATGGCACCGATGCGAGCACAGGCCAGCATGGCGTAAGCCGCCTCAGGGATCATAGGCATGTAGATGGTAACCACATCGCCCTTCTTAATGCCCTGTACCTTTAAGGCATTGGCAAAACGACAAACATGGGCATGTAATTCACGGTAGGTGATCTTTTTATCGACAGCCGGATCATCAGATTCCCAGATAATTGCTATCTGATCACCGCGGGTTTCCAGATGACGATCAATACAGTTAGCCGAGGCATTAAGTACGCCATCCTCAAACCACTTGATGTTTACCTCGTCAGAGCCAAAATGCGTGTTTTTTACTTTGCTATAGGGCTGAATCCAATCAAGACGCTGGCCATGCTCACCCCAAAAGGACTCAGGATCATTAACCGACGCTTGATACATAGACTGATAAATTTCATCATCAGCAAAAGTACGGGCGGCAATTTCAGGTTTTACGGGGTAAGTCTTGGAATCGGGCATCGACAAGGCACTCCATTCACGATTGATTCGAGGTTAACGGATGTTTATTTCCAATTAAACTGGATAGCCCGCTAGCCTGCAAGCCTCTATCGCGCCCAAAAACGTCAGCCTCTGGACGTTGAGTTTTTCGCAGCAGGTGCATCCCCGGGGTTAATTTGCTCTGCTGTTTCAGAAAAGCGTCGTTTCCACGCTTTACGAGTCAGGTGTGGAATTAACAGGTGTAAAGGCATACACAGATAGTGGAAGCGGATATAAAGCAGCCAACGCGCCAAACCGGTAAAAGGTAAAAGGTAAAAGGTAAATCACAGCTTGGATGATCGAGCTGTAGCGCGCGCATAAAGAGCCAATCCATCATCCGACTTATCAGTGGATTGGGCTTACCTTTTTCAGCCTGTTGCAGCACGATTTTTGGAATATCGGTTTCCAATATCAACGAACAGGTGTGCAGTACGTAGTAAAGAGGATCAATCAAATCCAGTTCAATAGCCCGCGGTACGAGCGCATCCCAAAAGCCTGATTCATTTTTCCCAAAGTGGGTCAGTAAGCTGTGCAGATCGAGAGTATCACGCAAACCGTGGTCAAAAGCACCTTCGTGGAAAACGTGGGTAGCGCTGTGGATGACCATGTAGACGGAGCTTAAGGTATAAACTCCAGGTAAAATTTAATTTATTGATTCCAACAGCTTTTTAGCGTCAGGTTTATATTTTGCTGTCGGGGGGTAAAACTAAATAGTGTGGTGAACATCGAGGATAGAGGATCTTCTCACATCGGTCAGTGGCGGAATCTCATGCATCCACTTTCTATAATAAACCTCATCGTAAGCGTCTTTCGATTCACTAAACCAACCCGAATAGCGTAGTTGACGCTCGGCATTTGAAATTGACTCAACGGAAACCAATAGGTCAAACCAAGGAAGTTATACATAGTAGGATTATCGAAAAAACGACGACCACGCGCGTAGCATCCAGCTTAAAAGAGGCGATCACAGACGACCCCCAACCACACAAAAATGACTAACAGAACGCTTATAAACACCGCTGCCGAGCCCATATCTTTGGCTCGTCCAGACAGCACGTGATGCTCTCCACTAACTCGATCAACTACTGCTTCAATTGCTGAATTGATCAACTCCACAATAATCACCAACACACACACAGCGATTAATAACAGTTCTTCAAGCAAACTCCGCCCCAACCAAAAGGCACAAGGCAACATCACAAGCATTAACAAACTTTCCTGGCGAAACGCCGCTTCCTCTTTCCAGGCCGCCTTTAACCCAGCCAACGAATACCCGCAGGCTTTTACAATTCGATCGAGACCTTTATTTTTTTGCACCATAGCTTCCCGCTAAGTTATTCCTTAAGATTCAATGAAATGACGCTTCATTGATTGCGATACAAATCAAAAGTGGCACCAACTACCACGCTCACAGCATGCTTAAAAATAAGCCTAAATACTATTAATTTGCTGCGCCCTGACACTCTGTACCGGCGTTCTTCTAACGCTCTATGCCTCATCGAAGCCGATACACGCCACCCCGCCTCCATCCTATCAGCGGCAATTATTCCTCTAGCCGACCACGCCAGCTGGTACAAAGTAAAAGAACAAAGACGGCATAAAAAGCTGATACCACTGCGTAGCTTGCAAAGCTAAAGCTAGTCATTTAGAGTTCCGATTCTGATTTCCTGTCGTAGCAATCACCCGATACGTCGTTCCCATGATTGCCTTTCGTTCCCAGTAAAAAGCCCGATAATACCTCATATCTATGACAAATTTCGAAGACATTCGCCCCTACAACGATGACGAGGTAAAGCCGACCATCAAACGTCTGCTTAATGACTCTGAATTTATCGATACCATTAGCGCATTTAAATTATCGGGCAAACTTAAATGGCTACGTACATTGCTGCGTCCACTGGTCAAGCATCGCTTACATAAAGAGCTTCGCTCAATCAATTCCGTGCAGGCAGTACAGACGTTGTGTGAAAAATACTTGCACAAGGTCATTGAAACCACCACCACTGAACTCAGCTTCTCTGGATTGGAAAATCTCAGCGCTGGACGTCCCTATTTTTTCATCTCCAATCACCGTGACATTGTCATGGATCCGGCTTTTGTTAACTTCGCGCTTTATCATCATGGCATGGAAACTGCCCAATTGGCGATTGGCGATAATTTAATTCAAAAGCCCTTCGTTTCTGACCTGATGCGTCTCAATAAATGCTTTATCGTTAAACGCTCGGCAACCGGTGTACGTGAAAAATTACAGGCCTTTACTGATCTCTCCAGCTATATCCGCCATGCTCTTGATACAGGAAATTCGACCTGGATTGCACAAAAAGAAGGTCGCGCCAAAGACGGGCTCGACAGTACCGACCCAGCTATTATCAAAATGCTTTATATGAGTCAGAGGAAAAGCGGCATGAGCTTTTCTGATTACATGAACTGGCTACAGATTGTACCCGTCTCAATCTCCTACGAGTACAACCCCTGCGACCAGATGATTTGCAAAGAGCTGCATGAAACACGCACGACCGGCAGTTACCAGAAAGTCGAAGGTGAAGACATCCGTAGCATCACCACAGGCATTACGGGACAGAAAGGCAATGTACACGTTGCCTTCGGTAAACCTCTGTCGGGAGATTTACCCGATGCCGAAAGTGTCGCCGCTCAAATCGACGACCAAATACTCACGCAATATCGTTTCCATGCATCAAATCAAATCGCTGCTGAATTATCAAATACTGAGGCAGAAAAATTGCGCGAACAGGATATTTCAGAAGAACAAAAGACCATCTTTATGCAGCGCTTGGACAACTGTGATGAAGGAATGAAGGATATATTTCTCGCTATGTACGCTAACCCTGTACTACGAAAAATGAAGCCCTAAAGCTAACCTAGAATCATTAGCCCAAAACCTTCAGACTCAATACGTACCACTCGCATTTTAACCCAGGGGGCCTCCATACCAGCAGGCAGCCCCTGAACCTGCACGCTTACTTCTTCACCGACATCAGGCACCTTTTCAGCGTCGAGAAAAACAAAGATTCCACCATCAGAAATATCCCGAGTAACCGCCAGCATTTCACCCGCTTCGGACATGACCAAACTCACCTTCATTTTTATCGGTGTGCGTGGTGAATTCCTAACCTCGTTTTTATTCGACCCGCCCAACATACTTTCCTTTAGCTTAGCGTTAATTAATTGCATATAACATTAGTTCATAAGCAAATTTAATTCCAATTAAACGCCCTCGATATACAAGGGTTAATCGGTCAATTTTAATACTTATACCAATAAAGACATCTACAAACTCTGTGGATATCTTTGTTAATAACATCAGTAAGAAGATTACAAACGAACACAGATAAACAATGTCTTTAACTTGAGCAAAGCTTGAGCAAGTTAATTTACACCGTTATTTCAACAAGTTACAGAAACAATCAAACACTTACAGATACCTTTCAAACACAACTCATACTTTTAAACGATAACTGCACAGCAGTGCATAACTCCATAGCGCTACGCGGCCTTTATTAGCAGGTTAACGACCGCTTATAATGTAACAGTCACCACTATATTCGGCCACTTTCCAATGCAGCCACCAAATCAGGACAATGCCACTGTAGCCCAAAAAGTCACGATAATAGGCATGTTCGTGGACATCATACTAGGAGCCATTAAGTTATTGGTGGGTAGCCTTTCCAACTCTCACGCCCTAGTCGCCGATGGCATTCACTCATTGTCTGATGCGGCTACGGACGTGTTCGTCATTATCATTACCCGTATTTCTCATCACAGTCCTGATGCCAATCATCCCTATGGCCACGCTCGTTTTGAAACTATGGGCACCTTTCTGCTGGGCAGTAGTTTAATCGCTATTGGATTGCTGCTTGCCTACAACTACATTGAAATAATTTTTACTGACAAAACAACCTTAACACCAACTTGGCCAGCTTTACTGGTCGCGCTGATATCCATCGTCAGCAAAGAATGGATTTTCCGTTACACAAAAAAAGCTGGTGAACAATTACGTTCTAATCTATTAATTGCCAATGCCTGGCACAGCCGAACAGACGCATTTTCTTCCGTTATTGTATTCGTAGGTGTGGCAGGCAGTATGGCGGGGATCCATTGGCTAGATAGTATTGCCGCCATTTTCATCGCCTTCATTGTGTTAAAAATTGGCGGGAAACTGGTCTGGGATAGTAGTAAAGAGCTCGTTGACACGGGACTTGAGCCTGAACAAGTAGAAGCATTACGTACGACACTGCTAACCATTGAAGGCATTCTCGATGTTCACGACCTTCGTACACGCCGCATGGGGCAAGACGTACTATTAGGCGTTCACCTACAGGTTAGCCCTGCTATCAGCGTTTCAGAAGGTCATCAGATCGGCGAATGGGCAACGCAGGAACTTCTCAAACACCATGCCTTTATCAGCGATGTTATTTATCATATTGACGCTGAAGATGATCATGATCACAAGCTTCAGAGTAGCAACGCTCTATTGCCGCTACGTGACGAAGTGATTGCATCACTCTGCGAACACTATTCGCAGATGCCTCCCATTGAACGCTGTGTTCTGCATTATCTCAGCAATAAGGTTAATGTAGAGTTATTTATCAACGAAGCTGATAAGCCCAACATTAGTGCATCTGATCTACAGCAACAAATACTTAAATGTAATCAGCATGTTGACTGGCTTGGCTCCATTCACGTTTGGTATCGCAACTAGCTTAATTTTGTTAATCGTCTCCAGAAACAAAAAAGCCCCGAACTCAACGAGTTCGGGGCTTTTCATAAGCAGATAGATACAACTAATTAATTAGCCACCCACCATACTAATCATCACACCGGCAGCAACCGCCGAGCCGATAACACCGGCCACGTTAGGGCCCATGGCATGCATCAGTAAGAAGTTATGCGGGTTAGCTTCTAGACCCACCTTATTAGCAACTCGCGCTGCCATTGGCACCGCAGATACACCGGCCGCACCAATCAAAGGGTTGATCGGCGTTTTCGATAGCTTATTCATTAACTTGGCCATCATCACACCCGATGCCGTACCAATCGCAAATGCCACCAGGCCCAGAATCAAAATACCCAGCGTATTAACATCCAGGAAGGCTTCTGAACTCATTTTGGAGCCAACACCCAGTCCCAGGAAGATCGTCACAATGTTAATCAGCGCGTTTTGAGCTGTGTTGCTCAACCGCTCAACCACACCACATTCACGCATCAGGTTACCCAGACAGAACATACCCAGCAGCGGTGCGGCACTTGGCAGGAACATCGCAACCAGCACCAACAGCACCAGAGGGAAAACAATTTTTTCTGTTTTCGATACATGACGCAGCTGCGTCATTTCAATCTGACGTTCTGCTTCAGTAGTCAGCGCCTTCATAATGGGCGGCTGAATCATAGGCACCAGCGCCATGTATGAGTAGGCTGCTACTGCAATCGCACCGAGTAGGTCTGGTGCTAACTTGCTGGCTACGAAAATCGCTGTGGGTCCATCGGCACCGCCGATAATACCAATGGCTGCCGCATCCGCGATGGAGAAATCAACCAGACCAGTCATCGATAACAGCACGGCACCGATCACCGTGACAAAAATACCAACCTGTGCAGCGGCACCTAAAAACAGTGTTTTAGGGTTTGCCAGCAACGGACCAAAATCCGTCATAGCGCCCACGCCCATAAAAATAAGCAGCGGGAACACGCCGGTTGCAATACCGATGTTGTAAACGTAATAGAGCAGGCCACCTGGCGATGCCAAGTGCCCTACGGCATCATAGACCGGCGCATCCAAAAATCCTGCGCCCGGTATATTCACCATCAAGGTACCAAATCCAATCGGTACCAATAACAGTGGTTCGAAACCTTTCTTAATAGCCAAAAACAGCAACAACATGCCGATGGCCATCATAAAGACCTGTCCAGGTTCGATTTGGCTTAACCCGGAGTCAAGCCACAGTCCGTATAATGCGTCCATAAATGACTATCTCTTAACCCAACGTAATTAGAGTATCGCCAACGGCAACTGAGTCACCCTCTTTGGTGACGACATCCACGACTGTACCCGCTTCAGCAGCACGCACCTCAGTTTCCATTTTCATGGCTTCAAGAATGACAACCACATCACCCGCAGCAACAACGTCACCCGCAGCAACATTCACTTTAAAAATGTTACCCGCCAACGGTGCGTTAATTTCAATGCTAGCGCCCGCTGGTGCAGCGGCAGCCGCTGGTGCTGCCGCAGAAGCTACAGCAACCATTCCAGTCACATCGCCACCTTCTGCCACTTCGACCACGTACTTGGTGCCGTTAACAGCAACCGTGTACACCTCAGAACCTGAAGCAGTTACGTTAGATGCAGTTGCTGCTTGTGCAGACTCCAGAGTCGGTACTGGCTCAAAGGCATCCGGGTTGTTGCGGTTTTCCAGGAATTTAAGGCCAATTTGAGGGAACAGTGCGTAGGTCAGCACGTCGTCCACTTCATCACCAGCCAAGGTAATATTTTTCTCAGCAACCAAACCTTTCAGCTCAGCAGTCAGCTTATCCAACTCTGGCTCAATCAGATCAGCAGGACGGCAGGTAATTGCCTCAGCGCCTTCCAGAACACGAGTTTGCAACTCAGCATTTACAGGCGCGGGTGTTACACCGTATTCACCTTTCAAAACACCGGCTGTTTCTTTAGAGATAGATTTGTAACGCTCGCCTGTCAACACGTTCAGTACCGCTTGAGTACCGACGATTTGAGACGTAGGTGTTACCAATGGCAGAAAGCCAAGATCTTCACGAACACGAGGAATTTCTGCCAACACGTCATCAAATTTATCAGCAGCGCCCTGTTCTTTCAGCTGGCTTTCCATGTTAGTCAGCATGCCGCCAGGCACCTGAGCAACCAAAATACGTGAATCTACACCACGTAGAGAACCTTCAAACTGAGCGTACTTCTTACGCACTTCGCGGAAGTAAGAAGCCACTTCCTCCAGCGCCACCAGATCCAGACCAGTATCGCGATCAGTGCCTTGCAGCATGGCTACAACAGACTCTGTGGGCGAGTGGCCGTAGGTCATGCTCATGGAAGAGATAGACGTATCAACGTTATCAATACCGGCTTCTACACACTTCAAAATAGTTGAAGTAGATAAACCCGTGGTCGCATGACACTGCATGTGAATAGGGATATTAACCGTTTCTTTCAGAGCCTTAACCAGCTCGTAGCCGTCGTAAGGCTTTAACAGACCAGCCATATCTTTAATACAGATAGAGTGGGCGCCCATGTCTTCGATTTGACGGGCTTTATCCAGCCAAATGTCTAGAGTGTGCAGTGAGCTAACCGTATAAGACAGTGTGCCCTGTGCATGTTTGCCGTTTTCGATAACCGCTTTAACCGCTGTTTCGAGGTTACGCATGTCGTTCATCGCGTCAAATACGCGGAATACGTCAACACCATTTACCGCAGCACGTTCGACAAACTTGCGAACTACGTCATCGGCATAGTGACGGTAACCGAGAATATTTTGGCCACGGAATAACATTTGTTGCGGTGTATTGGGCATCGCTTTTTTCAGCTGACGGATGCGATCCCATGGATCTTCGCCCAGGTAGCGAATACAGGAATCAAAAGTCGCACCACCCCAGGACTCAAGTGACCAGTAGCCAACTTTGTCCAGTTTTTCGGCGATGGGTAGCATGTCGTCCAAACGCATACGGGTTGCAAATAACGACTGGTGAGCGTCGCGTAACACAACATCGGTTATACCGAGTGGCTTTTTATTCTCACTCATAAATTAAGCGCCTTTAATGATTTAAATAA
>Ga0209292_1000915_pt1 | contig 37318 bp, 37 predicted proteins | sample GOMGulsemesocosm_2_FD_184634 | JGI IMG/M metagenome (GOLD analysis project Ga0209292, IMG submission 184634) | Methane-oxidizing microbial communities from mesocosms in the Gulf of Mexico - GOM9C Gulf of Mexico (SPAdes) (version 2) | ecosystem: Environmental > Aquatic > Marine > Cold seeps...
CTAATCGCGGCTGACAAAAATCTAGCGGGCGATTAAGGTCGCCCGTATGGAACATAATATTGGCAAACAAAAGCAACTGACCTGCACGCTAGACCCCGCCCGCGCCGCGGCTTTGCATGTGGTCTTTGGGAGTACTGACCCTTGCCCTGTTGCTGGTGATCCCCTGCCCCCCTTCTGGCACCAGATCTATTTCTGGGAACCCCTGAACGAGGATCAATTGGGCCGTGATGGCCATACGGCGAGGGGGCAATTCATCCCCGATCTAGGCCTGCCCCGGCGCATGTGGGCCAGTGGTGCACTAGAGCTTCACGCACCACTTTTGATCGGAACGAAGGCGCAGAAAACCTCGACCATCGAAGATGTTCGCCTAAAAGAAGGGCGTAGTGGCAATCTGGGTTTCTGCACCATCCGTCACGATATTGAGCAGGCAGGTAAACTATGCGTAACGGAACGCCAAATTCTTGTATTTCGTGAGGATCCAAGCCCGGGCAGCGCAGCACCCGCGACCAAGTTTGCCCGACAGGATGAGCGTCGCAAAATCAGCCAAAGCGTTAGCCCAACCACTTTGTTCCGCTATTCCGCGCTAACGCTGAACGGCCATCGTATTCACTATGATCAAAACTACGCGCGTGAGGTCGAAGGCTATCGCGATCTGGTAGTTCATGGGCCGCTCTTGGCCCAAATCATGATGCAGATGGCCACAAAACGTGGCGAACTGGCCAGCTTTGAATGGCGCAATTCAGCCCCATTTTTTGCAGGCGAAATCGGCGACTTTTGTGAATTTGACGGTGAATATCAGGTGCGTGGATCAGATGGGCGGTTGATTGTGGCCGCAACAGCCACTTGGCGATAACCTTGTCAGAGGCTCGCTTCGACCCGGAAATCATCAGGGATCGTATCTATGCCGTCTAGAATAAGATCCGCCATGATTGTCGAAACTTTCGGCGCCATACCAAAGCCAATTTTAAAACCACCATTGCTGATAAATACGTCCTGCGCACCCGGCACAGCTCCAATCATTGGTGCACGTGTTTTGGCGCGCGGACGCACCCCTGCCCAACGATCAACCACTTCAGCGCCCCGCAAAACCGGCACCGCTTGCCTGGCTTTTTCAATCACGGCCTCAAGTTGTTCATCGACCTCATTTGGATTATCGAAATAGCGTTCGCTGGTTGATCCAACCGCGACCGTTCCATTGGAATGGGGCACAACATGCACACCGTTTGCGAAGATTTGCGGGCCATTTCCCGCATCATATTTCAGCAACGCCCCCTGCCCTTTCACGCCGTTCCCGACCTCCTGACCTAAATCCTCTGAAAACTTTAGCAAGCCCTCATACCCGGTGGCGTAGACGATCTTTCCCTCAGGTTCAGGAGGCGTGTCACCTGTTAGAATACATCCGCCCTCAGCCTTGATCGCAGCCACCAGCGCGGCACATGCAAGACGCGGATTAAGCCGCGCGGTCAGCGTGTCATGCACAAGCCAGCCACTTTCGCTACGCGGTGCCCAACTGCCCGCTTGTTCTGCGCGGATCACATCCCAACGCGCTTGACCTTCCCAAAGGACCTTGGCATTTTCGTGCCGGGACCGCGCAAGCAAAAGCCCAGCCCCATCTGCAATCGCTTGCAGGCGCCCGGACCGACTGTACCCTGGGTCTTTCCCCGCCGTCGCACCGATTTCAGCCCAGAAAGGTTCCGCCATCAAAAGACTTTCCAATTGGAAAGCTTTCTTGGGGATCCATTGTTCAGGCACATGCGGTGCAAGTGCGCCCACCAGACCGCCACTGGCCCCAGCACCAGGCGCGCGCTTATCCCAGATTTGCACCTTCGCGCCGCGTTGCACACAGGTCCAAGCCAAGGTCAGCCCAGAGATACCCGCGCCAAAGATCGTTACATCTGCCATTGCCATTTCTGCGTGCTTTCGTAATGGTAAATTTTGCACTCTTCCTGTGCACCTTTGGACGCGCATATGCAAGACACTCACGACCCTCAACTTTCATGGCGAGACGATGGCGTTCCCGTATCGGAACGCTTTGACGACCCATATTTTTCCGTGGCCAATGGGCTTGAGGAAACACGGCATGTGTTTCTGGCGGGCAATGGTTTACCTGCCAGATTCCGCGATGGATTTCATATTGCAGAGCTGGGCTTCGGCACTGGGCTTAATATGTTGGCGGCATTGTTGATGTGGCGAAGCAGCGGACAAACCGGCAAACTGCATTTCACATCGTTTGAGGCCTTTCCGATGCAGGCCTCTGAAATGAATCAGGCGCTTGCACATTTCCCTGAAGCGCATGCAATTGCCGCACCCTTCCTTGAACAATGGAATGCTGGGGCGCGACGTATAGAGTTGCCGGATCTTGTCGCAGAAATACATATCGGCGATGCCCGTGCGCTGTTACCTGATTTGCATCTGCACGCAGATGCTTGGTTTCTTGATGGTTTCGCCCCCGCAAAAAATCCCGAGCTTTGGTCGGAAGATATTTTACATCAGGTCGCAAACCACACAGCCATAAGCGGAACTTTCGCCACATATACAGCGGCAGGCTTTGTGCGCCGCACATTGGATGAAGCAGGCTTTGACGTTTCTCGCGTACAAGGTTTCGGCCGCAAACGACATATGACCACCGGTATTCTGAGGACAAATCATGAGTGAAAATAACACCCGCCTTGGGATTTGGTTGATGATGGCGACGACCTTTGTCTTTGCCGTTCAAGATGGCCTGTCACGTCATCTCGCTGGTGAATATAATGTCTTGATGATCGTAATGATCCGCTATTGGTTCTTCGCCGCCTTTGTCATCACAATTGCGCGCCGTCAGGGGCCATTGCGCAAAGTTGTTGCAACTCAACAACCCATGGTACAAATTTTCCGGGGGGTGCTGCTGGCGGCTGAGATCTGCACCATGGTTTTAGCATTTACTTGGCTTGGTCTGATCGAAAGCCATGCGGTTTTTACCTGCTATCCTCTATTGGTTGCTGCATTGTCCGGTCCGGTTCTGGGGGAGTTTGTGGGCTGGCGACGTTGGGCTGCGATCGGCGTCGGCTTCATCGGCGTTCTGATCATTTTGCAACCGGGAAGCGGTGTGTTTTCGCTGGCTGCTTTGGTACCACTTGCCGCTGCCATGATGTTTGCACTTTACGGAATTCTCACACGGTTTGTGGCGCGCAAAGACAGCCCTGCCACCAGTTTCTTCTGGACCGGGGTTGCGGGTGCCGTCGCCATGACCGCTGTGGGCATCTGGTTCTGGGAGCCGATGGTCGCCCGTGATTGGGGTTGGATGGCTGCACTATGCGTCTCTGGTGTTCTGGGGCATTGGTTGCTGATTAAATGTTACGCAGTTGCCGAAGCCAGTGCAGTACAGCCTTTTGCCTATCTGCAATTGGTTTTCGTCAGCGTGATCGGCGTTATGTGGTTGGGTGAAACCCTGCGAACCAATGTGATGATCGGTACGGCTGTGGTGGTCAGTGCTGGCCTGTTTGCACTTTGGCGTGAACGTCGGGCCGCGAGGATCGCGGGGTAAGGGGGCCAGCCCCCATCTGTGCAAGCACAGATTCCCCCGGGATATTTGTGGAACCAAAATAATAGACCGTCAGCGGGTGCGGCGCAATTCTTGTGACAGGGTGATCGGTGCGGTTTGCCCGGAGAGGCGCGCGCGGTAAACCACCATGCTTTCCATGACCCGCATCACATAGTTCCGAGTTTCGCGGAAAGGAATGTGCTCAATCCAGTCGATGGGATCCGTGGCTTGGCGACGAGGATCACCATAGCGTTCCATCCAGCGGATCGGGCGTGATGGGCCCGCGTTATAACCTGCCGCGACCAGTGGATAAGCCGTGCCGAATTCTTCAACCAAACCGGCCAGATACGATGTCCCAAGGCGGGCGTTATAATCAGGATCATCTGTTAGGCCCGATAGGTTATACGCCACGCCAAGCTGGCTCGAGACTTGCTGCGCGGTCCGTGGCATCAATTGCATCAAGCCGCGGGCGCCTGCACCAGAGATCACTACGGGATCAAACTGACTTTCACGACGGGCAATGGAGAGGGCCAGTTCGGGCACCACGGGCAAGCGACCTTCTGTCAACGGGTGCAAAGGGTAGTAAGCCGCATGCAGAGTTAGCCCACGAGAGGCCGCGCGTTTGCCAACCATCACCGCGATATGAGGTTCTTTCAAAGCGATGGCAAGGCTGCCAAGTTGCCCTATTTCTTCGCGTGGCAGAGCTTCAGTGAGGTGAGTTAGGAAGCGTGTAGACAGCGACAGATCACCCGCTTGTTGCAGCAAGAATCCCGCTTGAAACACCGTACTTTCTAGAAAGGCCGCATGTTGCCAGTTGGGGAAACTCTCGTTGCCAGTGAGGTGCGTATCCATGGCAACACCGACGCGTTCCGCAGCAAGCAAGCCATAGAAACTGGTCTGGTAGCGCGCACCTTCACGGTAGAATTCTGCAGCACGGGCATCATTGCCAAGAGCCTCTTGCGCGCGGCCCTGCCAATACCCCGCACGGCCAAGGCTGATCGGGGTGAACACGGCGCCTTTAAAGCGGGCGAAATGGTAGGCTGCAGTTTCGGCATCATCCAATTTGCGCAGTGCGATATATCCAGCAAGCCACTCAAGATCAGCGAAATCACTGCCTGAAGCCATCCCATGAGTCGCGGCCAGGCGGTAAGCCAGTCGCGATTTTCCGTCGCGCATAAGTTGGCGGGAAATCGCACGTTGCCAGCGGCCCCAACGATTGGCTTCGCCGGTACCAATCGTGCTGCGTGCTTGAGAAATCGCCAACTCAGCAGCGCCTTCATAACGACCTTTGCGCGCACGCCAAGAGAAGCGTTCAAATGCAAGGCCAGGATCGTTTTGCAGGTTCGCCGGCACAGCTTTGATCAAATCATCGACGCCATTCTCATCGCGACGCAGACCCATGCGAGCTTTGGCTAGGGCTTGCCATCCTTCCGAGACCAAAGGCATCATCTTTGCAACCTCAGAACGATCACCCCGCCAAAGGAAATGATCCATACGTGCGCTGTGACGATCTGCAAGAATGCTGCCATAACGTCCTAAGTAAATCTCCCGGTCCTCATCTTCTGTCACGGGCAGCACCTGCCAAGCTTTGATGATCGCCGCCTCTGCATCACGAGGGTTACCAGTTTCGCGCAGCGCACGCGCAAGATACAACGCGCCATGACCTGTTTGTGGGGGCTGTTCATCAAAATATGCTATGACGTCACGCAGTCTGGTGTTTTCGGTGATGCTGGCTTCACCGCGGCGGCGCATCAGTTTCAAACCGGGCCAATCGGAGCGGCGGGCAAGAAAATCACGGTATTCAGCGAAGTTGCCTTCAGGGGAGCGCAAACGCAGCCATTGGATCACATCGCGCCCAACGGCGTTTGAACCGCTAGCGGCAGATTGTGCGGCAGACCAGTTCTCTGACGCTGCGGCCTCCAATGCGAGAGACAGTGCAGCAGCGTCTTGACGGGATTGTGCGGAGGCCATCTGCGCAAATAGAAAGATCGCTGAACATAACGAAAAGATGAGACTAAGACCGGTTCGCACTGCGATATTCCTCGTTTTGCGCAGATTCGCGCGATTTTGATGTCGAAACTACCCGATCTCCCCCTTCCAACAAGTCACAATCCCGGCTAGAGAGACCCGGCGGCGTTTGACCGCCGAAAATGAATCCGCATCAAGGCGAAAAGATTTCGCCCCACAACTGAAGGAAGCGCAACATGTTTACTGGCTCTTTGCCCGCATTGGTTACGCCGTTCAAGGACGGCTTGGTGGATTTTGATGCGCTCAAGAAACTTGTGGAATGGCATATTGCCGAGGGTTCCACTGGCCTCGTGCCCGTTGGAACAACCGGTGAAAGCCCAACCTTGACCCATGAAGAACATGAGCAAGTGATCGAAGCTGTGGTTGCTGCAGCGGCAGGTCGTGTACCAGTTATTGCAGGTGCTGGTTCCAACAACACCGTTGAAACCATTCGGTTTTTACAACATGCGGAACGTGTTGGTGCAACGGCAGGTCTGGTCGTGACACCCTATTACAACAAGCCAACACAACGCGGTTTATACGCGCATTTCAAAGCGGCGCATGATGCTTGTGAACTGCCTATTGTGATTTACAATATTCCAGGTCGCTCCATGGTGGATATGACACCTGAGACCATGGGTGAGTTGGCAAAATTGCCGCGTATCATTGGTGTAAAAGACGCAACCGGCGATATCACGCGGGTCAGCCAGCAACGTGCGAGCTGTGGTGCGGATTTCACGCAATTGTCTGGTGAAGATGCTTCTGCCCTTGGGTTTAACGCCCACGGTGGGGTTGGCTGTATTTCCGTGACCGCCAATATTGCGCCACGTCTTTGTGCAGAATTCCAAGCGGCGACACTTGCGGGTGATTACGCCAAAGCCTTGGAATACCAAGACAAATTGATGCCTCTGCATGAGGCAATCTTTGTGGAACCCGGTTTGGTTGGTGCGAAATACGGCCTGTCAAAACTGGGCCTGTGTTCAGAAGAAGTGCGTTCGCCGCTCACAGGTTTGCTGGATGAAACCAAAGCGCAGATTGATGCGGCAATGCGGTTCGCAGGCCTGATCAACTGATCTGAAGTGGGGGCTGGTCCCCCACACCCCCTAGGATATTTCCAGAACCAAAATGAGGAAATATCCTATGCACAAAGCATGCACATGTTATGCATAAACCATGCATATACAGCGCGTATGGCGTTAACCAAGCGGTGCGCCTTTACACCCTGCCTATGAACGCTTAGATCAGCATTATGGCTAATAAAAAACAGACCGCAGAAGAAGCTAACTACAAAGTGATCGCCGAAAACCGGCGCGCGCGCTATGACTACGCCATTGAGAGTGACGTGGAATGCGGAATTGTGCTTGTTGGGTCTGAGGTCCAATCCATGCGGGGCGGACAGACGAATATCGCAGACAGCTATGCTGCGGTTGAGGACGGCGAGCTTTGGCTCGTGAACAGCTATATCGCGCCCTATAAGCAAGCCGTCAATTTTGGCCATGAAGAAAAACGGCGCCGAAAGTTGCTAGTGTCCCGCAAAGAGCTTGCAAAACTTTGGCAGGCGACCTCGCGCAAAGGGATGACCCTTGTACCGCTGGTTATGTATTTCAACCACAAAGGCCGGGTTAAAATTAAAATCGGCGTCGCCAAAGGTAAGCAAAATCACGACAAACGCGCAACCGAGGCCAAACGTGATTGGGGCCGTCAGAAACAACGTCTTCTGAAAGAAGGGTGAACGGCGCAGCCGAGTAATGTCGGCAATGCGGACTTAACTACCGTCTGCAGCTAGGCGACTTGTGCAACGCATTAGTAAATATTGAGCCAGAGGATCCCATGATCTTCCCTCAGCGTAATAGCGAGGGAGTCTCCACGATCTTTGGTCAAGCAATACTCTCCTTCCCCCTCTGCGTAAATTGACCTTGGCCATTCCTTTTCCAAATACATAGGCCTATTCGGCGTAGGATACGCAGGATCGCTGAAATACTGAAAATCACGCCAGCCCCAGATTGTTGGACGCGCCAGAAGAGCGGCCTCCATCATAGATTCGCAAACATATGCAGGGCACATGCAAAATTCCGTGTCATGTGTGATAGCGAAACTGGTTGAATGAACACCTTCTACCTCTTCCCAGTTTCCCTCATACGCACTGACGTTGGAACCTGAGAAGTTGACGAATATGCCTGTCAAAACATAGGTGCCTAAAAGAGTGGAAGCACAAATAATTATCGAGCGTAATGTCATTTTGAATGCTCCAAATAATCGTTGTGGAAAGAGAAAAACTAGCAACTAGGCCTTCAACCTGCAGCTTAGTTATACCAACGCTCATAATTGCCGCAACTCATGTTAAGGCGGTTACTTTGGGCTCAAAGCGGACGCTTACCGTGAACCTTCTAACCGTAGCAGTATCGCGGATGAGTGCCCATTGGGCGTCATTGCTGAGGGAATTTTGCTGGACTTTTCCCCTAACCATCACTCTGTATTTTCCATATCCTATCCCCCAACCGGTGAAACATCGGTGGGATGATCTTGACCGCCAGGGAGATTGGCATCGCCGGTTCATTCCAAATTGTAATTTAAGGGGTATGAAATGCTGGGAACTATTATCAGTCTTGTTGCAGGTGCAATCGGTGGCAACGTCGCGGGCGGAGTGCTGAAAGGTCTGAACCAAGGCACTCTAATCAATTCTATCGCGGGCATTGTCGGCGGTGGTCTTGGCGGAACAATCCTAAGCATGGTGGGTGCAGGTGGACTTGCTGATGCCGCAACAAGCGGTGGCATGGACATTGGTTCTATTGTTGGGCAACTCGCCAGTGGCGGAGTTGGCGGTGGTGTTGTGTTGGCTATTGTTGCAGTCGTAAGAAAAGCGCTGGCGTAATAATTCAGCGTTACATTAATCAGTATTATTTTAACTATTGAGCATGAGACGCAGAGGTCATTTAACCCCTGCGTCTTTTTCTGTCTGATAGGCTATTAAATCCGCGTTTTTCTTGCGCCTCCGATTTCATAGGAGTAGGCAGGGGAAAGGCCCTCTTTTGGGCGAATATGCTTAAACGGGGGTAAATATGGCTGTAGATGATCCGAGAACACTGGTTTCAACAGACTGGCTGGCGCAGCATATGAAAGACCCGGATCTGCGGATCTTGGATGCGAGTTGGTATCTGCCCGCTGAGGAACGTGATGGCCATGCCGAATATCAGGCATCTCATATTCCGGGTGCACGGTTTTTCGACATTGATGCGATCTCTGATCCACGGTCTGAATTGCCCCATATGGCACCGCCGGTAGAATTGTTCATGTCACGTATGCGCGCTATGGGTGTGGGCGATGGGCACCAAGTCGTGGTTTACGATGGGTCCGGTCTGTTTTCCGCCGCGCGTGTTTGGTGGTTGTTCCGCCTGATGGGCAAGCGCGATATTGCAGTGCTGGATGGTGGTCTGCCGAAATGGGTTGCAGAAGGTCGCCCTGTTGAGGACCTGCCTCCAGTCGTGCGAGATCGCCACATGACGGTGCAGCGCCAAGCGCATATGATCAAGGATGTGACCCAGGTTGCGGCGGCGTCCAAGTTGCAAGATTACACGATTATTGATGCACGTGCTGCGGGCCGTTTTTCAGGACTTGAGGCGGAACCACGCGAAGGTTTGCGTTCTGGCCGTATCCCGAATTCGAAAAATGTGCCGTTTGGCAATGTGCTGAATGACGACAAAACAATGAAATCCCCTGAGGCGATGAAAGCGGTATTTGATGCTGCGGATGTCGACCTGAAAAAGCCGGTGATCACCACCTGCGGTTCCGGTGTGACGGCGGCAGTGCTGTGCCTAGCGTTGGAACGGATGGGGCATAAAAATCATGCGCTCTATGATGGGTCCTGGACCGAATGGGGCATGTATTCTGACCTGAAAGTGGAAAGTGACGCGTAAGATGCTTACAAATCTCAAAGACCAGCCTGCTGATAAAATCCTCGCTTTGATTGCGTTGTATCGTGAAGATCCACGCACGGATAAAATTGATCTGGGCGTTGGCGTTTATAAAGATGCAAGCGGCAATACACCGGTGATGCGTGCAGTTAAAGCGGCCGAAAAGAAGATCTGGGAAACCCAAGACAGCAAAGCATATACTGGCTTGGCCGGCGACCCTGTCTATGGTGATGCGATGATTTCACTGGTGCTTGGGTCTGCTGTTGCGCGCGAACAGGTTGCTGCGGTGGCCACACCTGGTGGCACTGGCGCCATCCGCCAAGGGCTTGAGCTGATCAAGATGGCAGCACCCGAGGCAACCGTTTGGTTGTCTGCGCCGACTTGGCCAAACCATCCGTCGATTGTGAAATACCTTGGCATGCCGATTGCCGAATACCGCTATCTAAGCGACGACACCCCAACGGTGAACTTTGATGGCATGATGGAAGATCTGCAGGCGGCAAAACCTGGTGATGTGGTGCTGTTGCACGGCTGCTGTCACAACCCGACCGGTGCGAACTTGACCTTGGCGCAATGGGCTGAAGTCATCTCCCTACTGCAAGAGAAAGAGCTGACACCGTTTGTTGACATCGCTTACCAAGGCTTTGGTGACGGGCTGGAAGATGATGCGGCAGCAGTGCGTATGGTGGCATCTGAAATGCCCGAAACCATAATCGCGGCGAGCTGTTCCAAAAACTTCGGTATTTACCGCGAACGCACCGGTCTGTTGATGGCGGTGGCGCAGGACACAGGCCTGATGGCACGCGCGCAGGCGAACCTCGCGTTTTTGAACCGCCAGAACTATTCCTTCCCACCAGATCACGGCGCACGTATCGTCAGCACCATCCTGAACGACGAAGCCTTGAAAGCTGATTGGATGGCGGAACTGGAAGAGACTCGTCTTGGCATGCTTGAGCTGCGCAAACAGCTGGCGGCTGAGCTGAAACGCCTGTCAAATTCCGATCGTTTTGCGTTTTTGGCTGAACATCGCGGCATGTTCTCACGTCTCGGGGCAACACCGGAACAAGTTGAGAAACTGCGTGTTGACTATGGGATCTACATGGTTGGCGATAGCCGCCTGAACATCGCTGGCCTAAACGAGAAAACCATTCCGGTTCTTGCCAAAGCTATCATTGACTGCGGCGTTTAATACTTTAACCAGCCACCCCCAAGCAACAAAACACCCGCCGGTTTTCCGACGGGTGTTTTTTCTTTACTATGGGGCGAATTAGCCTTTTGCGAATTCAGGCCAAGCTTCCATACCAAGCTCACTGACATCAAGACCATCAATTTCGGCCTCCGCATCGACGCGCAATCCACAAGTTGCTTTCAACACCAACCATACCGCCGCAGATGTAATGGTGACGAATACGCCGATCACAACAATGCCTGTCAGCTGTGCAATAAGCGTGGCGTCTGGATTGGTCAGAACCACGGCCAGCGTACCCCAGATACCTGCAAAGAGGTGCACAGGCACTGCGCCAACTACATCGTCAATTTTCATGCGATCCAACATCGGAACAGTCACCACGACGATCCCACCACCTACAGCACCGATCAAAGTCGCTTGACCAAGGCCAGGCATCAAAGGTTCAGCCGTGATTGCAACGAGGCCAGCAAGTGCGCCATTCAAGATCATGGTCAGGTCAGGCTTTTTATAAAGCAGTTGTGTCAGCAAAAGTACGGTCACCGCACCACCTGCAGCCGCTGCATTGGTGTTGGCAAAGATACGTCCGATGTCAGAAACATTACCCGCAGTATCCATTGCAAGCTGACTGCCACCGTTAAATCCGAACCAACCCATCCAAAGGATAAAGGTACCAAGCGCTGCCAGCGCCAAAGCGGAACCAGGCATCGGGTGAACACGTCCATCTTTAAATTTGCCAATACGTGGGCCGAGGATGATCACGCCGGTCAATGCCGCCCAGCCACCGGCCGAGTGTACTAGGGTTGAGCCTGCGAAGTCTTGGAAACCGAGGTTATCAAGGAAACCACCGCCCCATTTCCAGCTGGCTTCAATTGGGTAGATAAGAGCGACCAATACCAAAACAAATCCGAGGAACGGCCAAAGTTTGATGCGTTCAGCCACAGCGCCGGACACGATGGAAGCCGTGGTTGCACAGAACATCAACTGAAAGAAGAAGTCGGAGCCAACAGAGGCGTAAGACAGATCCGGTGTCGCGCCTTCAAGACCGACGGGTTCAAGGACGGCGGGCTGGATCGTTCCGAAGACACCCTCGATCATCCATTCTCCGCCCGGATACATAATACCGTAACCCACTGCATAATAGGCGATCGCGGCAAGGGAAAAGAGTGAAATGTTTTTGGTCAACTGCATGGTAACGTTTTTGGAACGTACCAAGCCTGCCTCAAGCATGGCAAATCCAGCTGCCATCCAAAACACCAACATACCTGATACAAGGAACATGAAGGTTGTGAATATGAAGCCCGTGTCGGGTACGGCTACTGCTTCTTGTGCTTGGAGGGCTGTCGGTCCTGCTGCCATAAGGAGAGCGGGGAATACGGAGGTGAGTATTTTGGGCATGGGTCTTCCTCTGATCTCTATCGGTACGCTATTTTGCACCTGCAGCATGGGGATGAAGACGGCGCAAAAAACAGCAATTTGTGTGAATTCGCCTAGGTTTCCCCCCAGTTTGCACGCCCTCTGCGCAGCAATGCCCGAAATTCAGGCACCATGGCGAAATAGCGGGCAAACGCAAAACCGCCTGTAGACCGACCGATTCGTGATATAGCGTGCACTCTGAGTTTTGGGGCGTTAAGTAAAGAAAACGCATGAGCGGGCAGAGTAATACAATGAGCGGTAAGAATACGGGAAAAGGCGGCAAGCGGATCGTAGCCGAGCGACGCTACCCAGCGGGTGGCACAGCGAAACCGGCTGCGAAAAAGCGGCACATGAACAAGCCAAAACCTGCTGCACGCAAGACAACACGACGTAAGGCGAATAAACCACGCGGGCCATTTCGGCGGTTGCTGGGGTGGTTGATGCTGCCGTTTGTCTGGCTGTTCCGACTGATCTGGAAAATCACCTGGCGTGTATCATTGGTCGGCGCGGTGATCTTGGCGGCGACAGTGCTTTACGTGGCTTCGACCCTGCCCAATGATTACCGTACCTTGGTGGATCAACGCGCGCGGGGCTCTGTCACATTGCTTGATCGAGAGGGGCAGGTCTTTGCTTGGCGTGGTGATCAATTTGGCGGGATGATTACAGCTGGCACTGTTTCGATGCACCTGCACAACGCGGTTGTCGCGACCGAGGATAAGCGCTTTTATCGCCACTTCGGCATTTCGCCGCGCGGTATTGCTTCGGCGGTTTGGATCAACACACAGGCAGGTCGCGGGCCACTCTCAGGCAATGGTGGTTCAACAATTACCCAGCAAACGGCAAAGCTTTTGTGTCTTGGGGTGCCCTTTGACCCCGATCAGTGGGAAAGCGAGCGCGCGTATGAAGCTGATTGCCGTCAAGGATCGCTGTGGCGCAAGGCCAAGGAAGCGATCTTCTCACTTGCGATGGAGGTCAGCTATACCAAGGAAGAAATCCTGACGATCTATATGAACCGTGCATTTTTGGGCGCAGGGTCACGCGGGTTTGAAGCCGCCGCACAGCGCTATTTCGGCAAATCTGCAAATGAGGTGAACCCAGCTGAGGCCGCGATGCTGGCGGGTTTGTTGAAAGCTCCGTCCCGTTATGCTCCGACGAACAGCCTGCAACGCGCGCGTGATCGTGGGGAAACTGTTCTGAAGTTGATGCAGGATCAAGGATACTTGAGCGACACCCAACATGCGGCCGCAGTGGCCAATCCAGCCTCTCTTTCATCCGCAGCAGCGGCAGAAGCTGGGGGATATTTCGCCGATTGGGTTATGCGCAGCGGGCCAGAGATCTTCACCCGCAACACTCGGGAAGATGTGATCATCCGTACAAGCTTTGATCAACGCATTCAGCGCGCCACTGAAGAGGCCATGCAATTGGTGTTTCAGGAACGTGTCAGTGAAGGATCTACGGCACAGGCGGCAATTGTCGTGATGAGTGCGGATGGTGCGGTGCGGGCAATGATCGGAGGGCGCGATGTACGTGCAAGCGGGGCGTTTAACCGTGCGGTGCAGGCGCAACGCCAGACGGGGTCTGCGTTCAAACCCTTCGTATATGCCGCCGCGATGGAGCTGGGATATACGCCCAATGATTATGTGGTGGATGCACATTTGTGCTTGGATGTACCGGGATCGGGGCAATATTGCCCACGCAATTACTCTAGGCAATTTTACGGAAACGTCACACTGACAGAGGCCTTGGCCAAATCATTGAACACCGCTGCTGTTCGAATTTCTGAGGCGATGGGGCGGGAGAATGTGCGCAAGATTGCCAATGACTTTGGCCTTGAAAGTGATCTGGCCCTTGGACCAGCACTGGCGCTTGGCGCGTCTGAAAGTTCACTTCTAGAAATGACAGGCGCTTATGCGGGCATCCTGAATGGCGGTTCTGCTGTGGCACCTTTCGGGCTGGTGGAACTGCGTTTACAAGGCGATAGTGACCCGGTGATCACCCAGGGTGGCGGCATTGGTGAACGTGTGATCTCGCACCGCGCGGCGCAACATCTAACCTATATGATGAGTCGGGTTGTCGCAGAAGGAACCGGCGCACGTGCGCAGCTTGACGGCTGGCAGGTTGCGGGCAAAACCGGCACAACACAGAGCGCGAAAGATGCTTGGTTCATTGGCTTTACGGCCGATTATGTTGTCGGTGTCTGGATGGGCAATGATGACAACAAGCCTTTGCGCGGAGTGACAGGTGGCGGACTGCCTGCAACGATCTGGCATGAGGTTATGGTGCGCATCACTGCGGATATGACCCCACGCCCGCTGCCAATGCTTAATCCTGGACGGGCACAACCGCTGCTCAGCCAAGGAGAGCAACAACGTCAGGCGCGCGAAGAAGCCCGGCGTCAGCAACGCGAAAACCGCCGCAATCAACGGCGTAACAACACCGACAGTATCATTAATAACCTGCTGAATGGATTGTTTGGTGGTGGCAATTAAGTAAAGCCGGGGCGCGCGTTAAGCATCGCCCGGCTTGGCTTATTCAGTCACAACAGCGGTTTCCTCACTAGGAACTTCGCCCTCTGGAGGTTCTTCTGGCTGCTCGCCGATCAAAGCTTCAACCGCTTCCTCAGCGGTGCAACGTTCAAACTGAAACGCATAACCATCCCAGATCATATAGAGCCCCTCATCTGGGCCACGCATCATCATCATGCGCGCCTCCCAAGGTTCGGGCGGCAGACCGTCTTCGCCTAGGTAGCCTTCGCAATACATATCATAAAGCGTTGCGTTCATATTGCGCACTTCAACCGGCTGGCGCATATGGCAGATGGCTTCGTTGCCATAGAAGGTATTGTCCTGAATACGGATCGCACCGCCTTCTACGCCAAAACGCGTGCAGTCCGTATCAGATCCCTGGCGATAAGCACCATCCCAAGGCCCGGCAAGCGCCATGCCCGGGGCAAGGGTCAGAAACAATACTGTACGCGCAAAAGACATGGCTTAGCCCCCAGTACGCAGATCGGCGATCAGACGATCCAGATCGCCACCACGGCGATCAAGCATTGTACCGATCTCTTCGCGTTCAACGCGGGTCAGGCTGATGCCTTCAATCACCATGTCAAAGAATAGGTGGCGACCGCCCCCCTCTTTCACGAGGAAATCAACCTGGAACGGCGCACTCCCTTGCAGTTGTGTATTGGTGCGAACTTCAAACCAGCTTTTGACCGGGCGGGAATCCTGCACTTCGATGCGGCCACCAATAAATTCCCGGAAGCGACGACCGTATTTGCGCGCGATGTAACCTTCGAAAGCCTGCACAAAAGCACGCTTTTGCGAATCTGACGCCCGGCGGGCATCAGCCCCCAACACACGAAAAGCAATGACCGTGGTGTTGGCGTAGCGTTGAAAAACGCGTTCAAAGCGATCTAACATCCGGCTTTCAGACTGGCCGGAGTTGATGATTGAGTTGATCTCTTCCACCAGCTCAGACACAAGCGCTGACGCCTGCTGAGCAGTCAGCGCCATTGCGCCAGAGGGCAGCAAGGCGATTGCGGAAGTTGCGGCCAGAAGGCCCGCAGTAAAACCACGGCGGGTAACGTTCGAACTATTCACCATAGAGTTCCTTAAACAGGGCATCAATTTCATCAGTTTCTTCTTCGGTTACTTCAACGCCAAGCTGGAAGCGGCGGTTTTGCAGATAAAGGTTGCGCGCTTGGGCGTAACTGTCTTCACTTTCATACAGCAATGCATCGATCGTCGAAGAATATTCGTAACGATCACCAACTTTGGCGAAAAGCTGCGCGGTTGGGCTAAGCAGGTTTGCTGGCGTATCAAGGACATAACCCAGCGGATTGGTGAACAAATCCACGGCACGCCCGACTGTGTGACGTTCTGTCGAAGGACCAACAAACGGCAGCTCAACATAGCGACCTTCGCCGAAGCCCCACGTATACAGAGTTTCACCAAAATCGGTTTCTTCTTCTTCTAGGCCAAAATCATTGCCTGCCGGATCACCGATACCACCAAAGCCAAGGGTCGAATTGATCAAAAACCGGATAGAGTTGCGGGCCGCACCCTCAAGATCAAGCTGCAAAAGATTGTTCACGACTTTGCCCGGCAGAGAGAAGTTAGAAGCAACCCGACCAACCCCACGACGCGTTTCCCGCGAAACTCCTTCCCCATAGGCATTTGATGCTGGCTGAAAAATCCTGCGGTCGACGGTCAAATTGAAGGCGTGGGTACGACGATTCGCCTCCTCATGTGGGTCACGGTGCCCGATACCATCACCCTGTTGACTGCAGGCAGAAAGGAAACCAACAGCAGTAAGAGCTGCCAATATCGTCACAATACGGGAGGGTTCTATGATACGGGTCACGGTTATACCTTTGTGTCTGAAACCATACAGGTGCGGCTGAATTAAAGACATGTGATTGTCAGAGAGCCGATAAACAAGTTTTTAACAAAAATGTCGAGAGGTCCAAGCCTGTGCTACACTAGTCTTGTGGCATGAAAGCGACAATTTTTAACACGATATTGATTCAGTTAGGGCAAGATATACAATAAATACCGGAAAGCGTCTGGCGAAATGACCACTATACAGAACAGACTTACAGCCGCAGGATCAGCAGAGTTACGCTCAACGCTGACACAGAGCCGCGCTATTCTTGGGTTTATTGGTGTGCTCAGTGTGTTTGTGAACCTGTTGATGCTGACCGGCCCGATATTTATGTTGCAGATCTATGGGAATGTTCTGACCAGTCGTTCTGAAGCGACTTTGTTTGCACTGACAGCGCTTGTGGCGTTTCTATACACAATTATGGGCATCCTAGATCACACACGCGGCAGACTTTTGAGTCGCGTCGGCGCGCGGTTCCAATCCACACTTGATCACCGGGCATTCACGGCAACATTGCAAGCAAATATGCGCCCTGCCTCACCTATGAACCCGGTGCGGGCGACCGGGATGCAAGATCTTGAAAGCGTACAACGCTTACTATCGTCCCCCGTTCTATCAAGCTGTTTTGACGTACCTTTCACACCGATCTTTCTAGCCGGTCTATGGTTCTTTCACCCCTATCTGGGCACTTTGGCCATGGCTGGCGGTGGTTTTTTAATCGCACTCACACTTCTCAGTGCTCACCTAACGCGCCGCCCGGTGATCGAAGCCCAGTCCGCAGGTATTGGCGCAAACCGACTGTCAGAACGTCTGCAAAACGACCCCGAAATGGTGCAAAGCCTTGGCATGCAGGGAGCCGCGTTTGAACGCTGGCAGATCTTACGACGCGATTCGCTGAACAAAGCTTTGGCCTCTGGTGATCTTGTGGCGAAATTTTCATCATCAACCAAATCAATGCGCTTGTTTTTGCAGTCTGCCATGCTGGGGATGGGGGCTTGGCTTGTGCTGCGCGGTGAACTTTCCCCTGGTGCAATGATCGCTGGTTCCATCCTGTTGGGGCGCGCGCTTGCTCCGATTGAACAGGCCATTGGTAACTGGGCCGTGGTACAGCAAGGCCGCAAAGGCTGGGATAACCTTGCTTTGCTTCTAAGCCAGATCCCCGCTGAGAAACCCAGAACGGCGCTGCCAACACCCAAAGCACATCTACTGGTGAAACAACTGACGGTGGTTCCCCCCGGCGAAAGCCAAGCCGCCCTACGTCAGGTCAATTTTGAACTGAAGCCCGGTCAGGCGCTTGGCGTAATTGGGCCCAGCGGCGCGGGTAAATCGTCCCTCGCACGGACCTTGTCGGGCGTCTGGAAGCCTGCCGCAGGCCAAGTGCGTCTTGATGGGGCGACGCTAGATCAATATGGCGCCGACGCGCTTGGGCAACACATAGGGTACCTCCCCCAGCGTGTTGAACTATTTGAAGGCAGTATCGCGGAAAATATCGCCGGTCTTGTGCAAAATCCAGATGCAAAGGCCGTGGTTGCAGCCGCGCAAAAGGCCGATGCCCATAAAATGATACTAAGCCTGCCTGATGGATACGACACAAAAATCAGCGCGGTCAACGGGCGCCTATCGGGCGGCCAAGTACAACGCATTGGCCTTGCCCGCGCTCTGTTTGGTGACCCTGTTCTTGTCATTCTAGACGAGCCCAATTCAAACCTTGATAACGAGGGGTCACTGGCCGTCAACCAAGCGATTAAGGCCCTAAAAGCAGCAGGTAAATCAGTAATGATTATGGCGCATCGTCCGGCTGCAATCCAAGAATGTGACGTTCTTTTAATGATGGAAAATGGCCAAGTTCGTGCCTTTGGGCCAAAAGATGAAGTGCTGCGATCTGTGCTGCAAAATCACAAGAATGTTGCGAAAAACCCCGGGCCAGGAGGTGTCTCATGAACATGCAGACACAGATATCGGCAAACGATGAGTTTCCGGTTCGCAACAAGCTAATCACTGGTGTTTTGGCGCTTGCGCTGCTTTTGGGAGGAGGGGGCTGGTGGGCCCTGACAACCCAGATCGCAGGTGCAGTTGTCAGTCACGGGCGCATTCGTGTGGAACAGCAACGCCAACCCGTACAACACCCCGATGGCGGTGTCGTTGATGAGGTGATGGTCGAGGAAGGTGAATTGGTTGAACGCGGGGCACTTCTGATCCGTCTTGATCCGACTTTGCTGAATGCCGAACTAACCGGTCTAAAAGATCGCCGCTATGAACTTTTCGCACGCTACGCTCGCTTAGAAGCGGAACGTGACGACCGGGAAGAGGTCGTATTTTCTGAAGGTCTTTTGACTACGGCCGAAACGGAACCGTTGGTCAAAACCCTGATTTCCAGTCAAAACCGCCTATTTGAAACACGCCTAGTCACCTTGCGCCATACAATAGAGCAGCTGCAAAACCGCAAGGGACAGGTCAGCATTCAGTTGGAAGGGATTGCGGCTCAGCGCACCTCAATTGATCGGCAGATTGAACTTCTACGCAAAGAACTAGGGGCGCAACAAAGCCTGCTTAATCGCGGCCTTTCCCAAGCAGGAACGGTGCTGGCCTTGCAACGGGAAGAAGCGCGATTGTTGGGTCAAATCGGTGAACTTGGCGCAACTGCCGCCCAAGCACGCGAACAGATCGCAGAGTTGGAATTAGAAGCACTTCGCCTAACCAACCAGCGGCGCGAAGATGCAATTTCTGAAGGCAGCAACCTGCGTTATGAATTGATACAGCTGGAGGCTCAGATCAGAAATATCAGCGAACGCCTGTTTCGCTTGGATGTTCATGCCCCGGTTTCTGGTATTGTGCATGGGCTAAAAATCTTCGCCCCACGCACGGTTTTGCGCCCGGCAGAAGAGGTCATGGCGCTGGTCCCCCAAGACCGCCCTCTTGTTCTTGAGGTCAATATCGAACCGATCCACATCGATCAAATTTATATAGGGCAACCCGCAACCCTGCGCTTTCCGACCTTCAACGCCCAGGACACGCCAGAACTGTTCGGTACGGTGTCTAAAATCTCAGCTGATGCCTTCACCCATGAAGCCACAGGAGCCAATTTCTACCGCGCGGAAGTGGTCTTAAACGATGGTGAAGCCAAGCGATTACCCGAAGATGTCACACTTTTGCCAGGCATGCCGGTTGAAGCCTATATTCGCACCAGCGACCGCACCCCATTTGTCTATCTGACCAAGCCGCTTGCGGATTATTTTAACCGGGCTTTCCGCGAGGATTAAGGCCTTCACATCTGTTTGTTGCTGGTCTGCGCGAAACCTCTTTTCTTTCGCGCAGATCCAGTCCAGTGTCGCGCCTGAAAACGCATAACTGACAGGTGTATCATGACAAATCCAATCGAAGCTCGCCTTGCCGAAATGGGCATCTCTTTGGCTGCGGGTCCAGCCCCGGCTGCGAACTATGTACCTTATGTGCAGGTGGGGGACATGTTGTATGTTTCCGGCCAGATTTCACAAAATGCCGACGGATCATTCCTGACCGGCAAGCTGGGTGAAAACATGGATGCAGAAGCCGGTGCAAGTGCTGCGCAAAGCTGCGCAAAAAGCCTTTTGTCACAAGTGAAAGCCGCCCTTGGTGGTGATCTGACACGCTTGGAACGTGTTGTGAAGCTGACTGGCTTTGTGAACTCCACCGCTGATTTTGGCGACCAACCAAAAGTGATCAACGGCGCATCAGATTTCTTCGTTGAAGTCCTTGGCGATGCCGGTCGTCACTCCCGCTCTGCGGTTTCTGCGGCCTCTCTGCCATTTGGCGTTGCCGTCGAAATCGAAGGCATTTTTCAGGTTAAATAAGGCCCTGACATGACACGTCCTGCTCTGCCCGAAGCCTTCTTGAAGGCCCCTATTACCCATCGTGGATATCACAATCTTGCGGCGGGGATCCCCGAGAATTCGCTTGCCGCATTTCAGGCTGCGATTGATGCGGGTTACGGGATTGAGCTGGACGTTCAAGCCACCAAAAATGCCGATGCGATGGTGTTTCATGATTATGATATGAAGCGCCTGACCGGCACCCCCGGCCCGATCCAGATGTGTAGTCTGAGCGAGGCCCGGGGGCGTGTTTTACTTGGGAATAACGAACCGGTCCCGACCTTTTCTGAGGTATTGGAACTGGTTGCTGGCCAAGCGCCCCTGCTGATCGAAATCAAGGATCAACATGGTGCAATGGGACCAGTAGACGGTCGGTTGGAACGGGCCGTGGCTGAAGCCTTAACGGGCTATGTTGGACCGGTTGCATTGATGTCGTTCAACCCGCATTCGGTTGCGATTTTGGCCGAAGCTGCGCCAGATATCGCCCGTGGGTTAACCACAGAAAACTGGCAAGGCGAGGATGTAAAATTGGTCCCATCAACGCGCCGTGCTGAATTGATTGAAATCGCGGATTATGACAGGGTTGGGGCCTGTTTTATTTCTCACCAAGCCAGTGATCTGAAGTCTACGCCTGTGGCCGCTTTGAAAGCCGCCGGTGCGCATGTTCTGTGCTGGACGATCCGCAATCCTGCGGACGAGATAATAGCCCGTGAGGTCGCTGAAAACGTAACCTTTGAAGGCTACGCTGCGGCCCACCCAGCCCCTTGACCCACGGAACAAAACCCTCGCAGACTGGAGATCAGATGCAGGGCAAAACTGAAGTCATAATGATACACAGCCTGGCGGAGATTGACCCGCTGGAATGGGACGCCTGTGCAAACCCTGAGGGCATTAAACCAGCCCCAGACCCATTTATTACTTGGCGTTTTCTGCGGGCGCTCGAGGTCTCTGGATCGGTTGGCGATGGCACGGGCTGGCATCCGCATTACCTGCTGTTACGGGAAGATGGCGCGCTGATTGCGGTTGCCTTGATGTATTTAAAAACCCATAGCCAAGGTGAATATATCTTCGATTTCAACTGGGCCCATGCGTTTGAACAGGCGGGTGGGGATTACTATCCCAAATTGCAAATGGCCGTGCCTTTCACACCCGCGACAGGGCGACGATTTTTATGCAAACCGGGATATGAAAAATTTGGGCAAAGCGCATTGACGGAAGCAATGGTCAAGATCGCTTCTGACAACGGCTTATCCTCTGCACATGTGACGTTTTGCACAGAAGCGGAAGCCTTGGCTGGGGCGCAGATGGGGTTGCTACATCGCAGGTCTTCGCAGTTTCATTGGGTCAATGATGGCTATGCTTCTTTTGACGATTTTCTGAATGCTTTATCTGCGCGAAAACGTAAAAATATCCGCCGCGAGCGCCGGCAGGCCTTAGAGTTTGGCGGCGAAATTCAGTGCCTTACCGGGGATCAGATAGAACCCAAGCATTGGGATGCCTTTTGGGAGTTCTACCAAGATACGGGCGCGCGAAAGTGGGGAACACCTTATTTGACACGCGCATTTTTCGATGAGGCGCAGGCGCATTTACGTGATGATATTTTGCTGGTTCTGGCCGAGCGCAATGGTAAATATATCGCTGGTGCCATGAATATGATCGGGCAGGAAACCCTGTTCGGACGCTATTGGGGGTGTACGGAAGATCACCCTGCAATACACTTTGAACTGTGTTATTATCAGGCAATTGAGTTTGCGATTTCCAAGGGTTTACAACGCGTTGAAGCAGGTGCCCAAGGGGATCACAAACTTGCACGTGGCTATCTTCCGGTGGAATGCCATTCATTACATTGGATTGCTGATCCAGGCTTTTCGCGTGCTGTGAAACAGTTTGTCGAGGCCGAAGCAAGGGCTGTAGGACAGGATATTGAACTTCTAAGCAGCTATGGTCCGTTTAAAATTACGAGAGGGAATGACGATGAAACTGAATGAGAGCGAGCGCGCCCATGACTTGGCACCGCTATTGCAAAATGGCTGGTTACATGATGCAGATCGCGATGCAATTTCAAAAACTTACACGTTTAAAAACTTCATTGACGCCTTTGGTTTTATGACACGTTCTGCAATCTGGGCAGAGAAATATAAGCACCATCCTGAATGGTCAAATGTCTGGAACAAAGTTAATGTAACGCTGACTACGCATGATCATGATGGGTTGACGGAACTCGACTTGAAAATGGCGCGTAAGATGGATGCGCTTGCAGATTGAACGGCCGATTTCAATCGCCATGTCGCATTTGTGCTGGACCGATTTTGACAATTGCCATTAGCTGTCTGGCGACTATAGGGTCGCCATAACAACAGCATCATCGCGCCGCAAAGCCGGGAAACTTCAAGAGGTCAAACTATGAGCCATATTATCGTGATTGGGGCCGGACAGGCGGGCAGTTCTTTGACTGCAAAACTGCGCAATCTTGGGTTTGATGGGCAAGTGACCCTGATTGGTGAAGAGAGCACCCCGCCCTACCAACGTCCACCACTGTCTAAGGCGTATTTACTGGGCGACATGGCGCGTGAACGGCTGTTTTTGCGACCTAAAAGCTTTTATGCCGATCAGAAGATTGAACTTCACCTTGGTCAAAAGGTTGAGGTTGTTGATACAGCTGCCAGGACCGTAACCGTGGGGGGCGAGGTTCTGGAATATGACCAACTTGCGCTGACCACCGGATCACAACCACGCCTTCTGCCTGCCAGCATTGGTGGGGATTTAGACGGAATTTACACTGTGCGCGGCTTGCCGGATGTCGATGCGATGGCGCCGGAATTTGTTGAAGGACGTCACGTTTTGATCATCGGCGGCGGCTATATCGGACTTGAGGCGGCAGCAGTTGCGGCGAAATCTGGGCTGAAGGTGACACTGGTTGAAATGGCGGATCGGATTTTACAAAGGGTTGCCTCAACCGAAACTTCCGATTTTTTCCGTGCGCTGCATAGCGAACATGGGGTGGATATTCGGGAAGGTTGTGGCCTGAAACGGCTAATCGGTGATGGGCGCGTTACGGCTGCGGAACTGTCTGATGGGTCTACCTTGGATGTGGATTTTGTGATCGCTGGGGTGGGAATTACACCTGCCACGGGCTTGGCGGAAATGGCCGGCTTGACGATTGAAAACGGAATCCAGACCGACGATCTGGGGCGGACCTCGAACCCGGAAATATGGGCTGCGGGCGATTGTGCATCCTTCCCACGTGCTGGCGGGCGCATTCGCCTAGAGAGCGTGCCAAATGCGATTGATCAGGCGGAACTGGTTGCGGAAAATATGATGGGAGCGGAAAAGCCCTATGTGCCGCAGATTTGGTTTTGGTCGGATCAGTATGATGTGAAGTTGCAAATTGCTGGCTTGAACACCGGTTTTGATCAGGTTGTTGTGCGTGATGGCGGGGCGGCACGGTCACATTGGTATTACCGTGCGGGGCAGTTGATTGCGGTCGACGCAATGAATGATCCGCGTGGGTACATGGTTGGGAAACGATTGATTGATGCTGATAAAAACGCCGACCCAGTGGTTGTTGCGGATGCCTCCGCCGACCTAAAACCGCTTTTGAAAGCATGAGGATCGTTGCGGGTATTCATCGTGGACGGGTGTTAACGGCGCTTGGGAAGGGTGACGCCGGTGCGCATCTGCGCCCGACTGCAGACCGCGTGCGTGAAAGTCTGTTTAACGTGCTGTCTGGCGGGCGTTTTGATGTAGAGATTGAAGGCGCACGAGTACTGGATATTTTCGCAGGGACGGGCGCCTTAGGATTTGAGGCCCTGTCGCGCGGAGCTGCGCATGTGAGTTTTATTGAGAATGGGCGCAAGGGCCAGCAGCTTATTCAAGACAATGCTAAGCTGTTGAAAGCACAGGGGGACATGACCCTGTTACGCGTCGATGCCACGCGACTGCCCCTATGCCCTGCTGCACCTGCGGATTTGGTTTTCCTCGACCCCCCCTATGGCAAAGGACTTGGCGAGAAGGCAATGGCGGCGGGAATGGCGCAGGGTTGGATTGCTGCGGATGCCTTGATTGTCTGGGAAGAGAGTGCTGAGATTGCAGTTCCTAACGGGCTGGAACTGCTGGATCAACGCAAATATGGCGATAGTAAAATTAGCTTTCTGAGGGTTATTTAGATGCTGCCGAAACTGGTGATTTTTGATTGCGACGGCGTGCTGGTGGATACTGAAGGCCCCGTAAATGAGGTGATCGCGGCCAGTCTGACACGCTATGGTTTGCCGATTTCCCCGCATGAATGTCAGTCGCTGTTTGTCGGAGGCACGATATTTGGCGTGCAAGATGAGGCCCGCAAACGCGGGGCTGACCTGCCCGAGAATTGGGTGGATGAAACCCTGATGCAGATTTTTGCGCGCATCGAGGCCGGGGTTGAGGTGATTGACGGTATTCCTGCCCTATTGGATCAACTGGAAGCGCTTGGCATTGCCACAGCGATTGCCTCAAACGGGCCAATGGGAAAGATGGAACGATCCTTGGGGCCATCTGGGATGTGGCAACGGTTTGAAGGGCGGATATATTCGCGTGAAGGTTTCACGCCCAAGCCTGCGCCAGACATGGTGTTGCAAGCTATGAAAGATGCCGGTGTTAGTGCTGCACAATCTGTGATGATTGATGACAGTCCGAACGGATGCATGGCGGCTGTTCGCGCTGGGGTACGAGCGATTGGTTATGCGGCCGAGGGACAGGATAATCAGCTGCGCGCGGTTGGGGCTGAGGTTGTGACCACGATTGATGCGATTGCGGAATTAATCGGGATTTAACTTGCCTCCCAGTTGGGGTCAGCCCCCAACCGCATCATTCAAATGGGGGACCCGTCCCCCAAACCCCCTAGGATATTTCCAGAACCAAAATGGGGAGATCCCCGAGATTAAGCGGGGTAGTAGATATTTTTGGGAGAGTTCGTAAAGATTTCAAAGCCGTCGGATGTGACTGCGATGGAATGTTCGAACTGGGCGGAAAGGGTTTTGTCGACGGTGATCGCTGTCCAATCATCTGGCAAAACTTTGGTTTCCGGGCGACCAAGGTTGAGCATGGGTTCGATCGTGAAGATCATGCCCTCTTCCAATGTCGCACCAGAACCGGATTTGCCATAGTGCAGCACATTGGGCGGCGAGTGGAACACGCGGCCGATGCCGTGACCACAGAAGTCACGCACAACGGACATTTTACGGGCCTCGGCATATTTCTGGATCGCGTGGCCAATGTCGCCAAAGGTATTGCCGGGCTTCACAGCATTGATACCTTCCATCAGACTATCATGAGTGACCTTCACCAGACGTTCGGCAAATGGCTTTTGTGGACCAACGGTATACATACGCGAGGTATCGCCGAACCAGCCGTTCACAATCACTGTGACGTCAACATTCAGGATATCGCCATCTTTCAGAATATCGTTTCTACGTGGGGCTTTTTCGTATTTGCTTTTGGGAATTTCGCTGCCGGGAATACCGTGACAAACCACATGATTCACTGAGATGCAGGAAGCATGTTTATACCCCTTATACCCGATGGTTGCAGAAATCGCCCCCGCATCATCGATCATCTGCTCAACCGCGGCGTCAAGCGCACCAGTGGTGGCGCCAGCAACAACCATTGGGCCGACGGCATCAAGGATTTCCGCTGCAAGCCGACCCGCAACGCGCATGCCGTCAAAATCTGTTGGATCATAGATCCGGATGCCGTCTTTGGTTTCACGCAGATGAGTATTCATCACGGGGTTCTCCATTCGTTAATGCGGTAGTGATACTGCAGGGACGCAGAATGTAAAAGAGGCGGTTTAATCGAATGTGAATGGCACGGGCGCATTGAGGGTCACACCCTTGGGGGTGATCTTGCAATCATAGGCAAGGACCTCAAGACCGGCCTTGCGCGCCTTGCGGAAAGCTTCCGCATAGGTCGGGTCAATGTCATCGGCAAGGGTGACGGATGCGCTATCGGTCCGTTGCACGAGATAGAACAACATGGAACGATGGCCTGCGCGGGCCTGATCGGCGAGGTCGTTGAGGTGTTTTGTGCCGCGTGCGGTGACGCTGTCGGGGAATTCCGCAAGGCCAGGTTCACGACATAAGGTAACTGATTTCACCTCAAGCCAAAGATCTTGTTTTGCGGGATCGGTCAGCAGAAAATCAACGCGGGAGTTTTCGCCGCATTTCACCTCAGGACGGATTGTGGCGTAATCCGCGACCTCCGGGATTTCGCCCGCCATGAGAGCGGCCTTCAGAGCACGATTTGGCAGGCTGGTATCAACGCCGGTGAAGTTTCCGTTCTCATGATCAACCAGACGCCACCCATATTTCAGTTTTTTCTTTGGGTCGTCATTGGGTTCAAGCCAACAGAGCTGCCCTTCGTCTTTCAGCCCCAGCATTGAACCAGGATTGGCACAATGGGCGGTGACTTCGCGCCCATCTGGCAGTCGCATATCAGCGAGGAAACGCTTGTAGCGACGAATGAGCCTGGCGGGGATAAGTGGGGTTTGAAAATCCATATACCGGGCCTATACCGGGGGGGAAGTTTTCTCAAGGAATACGATATGGTTAATCCTTCTGCTGCAATGCCCACAGCCGCAATGCTTGTGATTGGGGATGAGATCTTATCCGGGCGCACGCGCGATGCGAATATGCATCATCTTGCACAGGTGCTGACGGATAAGGGCATTGATCTAAAGGAAGTGCGGGTTGTTTCCGATGATGCGGGCGCGATTGTTGCCGCCGTACGAGCGCTGAGTACCGGATATGATCATGTCTTTACGTCCGGCGGGATTGGCCCAACCCATGATGATATTACAGCAGATTGTGTGGCCGAAGCCTTTGGTCAAAGCATTGATGTCCGTGATGACGCGCGGACGTTATTGGCGGCGCATTATCTGCGCCAAGGGTCTGAGCTGAATGAAGCGCGCCTGCGTATGGCACGCATTCCTGAACATGCCATTTTGATTGAAAACCCTGTGTCGATTGCACCCGGTTTTCAGGTGGAGAATTGTTACGTGATGGCCGGTGTGCCATCGGTCTTCCGTGCCATGGTGGAAGGCGTGCTGCCGAGGCTGATCGGTGGTGTTCCGTTGCTGTCGGAAAGCCAGCGGTTCATGGTGGGAGAAGGCAATATCGCCGCCCCTTTACGTGTGCTGGCAGAGGCCAACTCGGCGATGTCTATTGGGTCTTACCCGTTCCAGAAGGATGGGCGATATGGCACAAATATCGTGATCCGAGGGGTGGATGCCGCTGAGTTGAAGGCTGTCATGGATGTGCTGCGTGCAGAATTTTCGGAGAGATTGGCATGACGAAACCTGATGTATTTACGCTTTATGATGTTTGCGAGGCGACTTGGCCTGCGAAAGCACGACAGGAGATCGATGGCTGGATCATTCGTGATGGTGCCAATGGTGGTCAGCGAGTGTCTGCTGCAACGGCAGTGACCCACGGCGAGGTGCCCGATATTGGGGCGGCTGAGATTGCCATGGCGGACTTAGGGCAGAATGCGTTGTTTATGGTGCGCGAGGGCGAAAGCGCGTTGGATGAAGCGCTCGATGCGCGCGGCTATGTGGTGAAAGATCGCGTAAACCTCTGGGTCGCACCTGTGGAAGATGTCGCAGGTGATGGCGCGCCACGCATGTCAGCCTTTGCGATTTGGCCCCCGGTTGGGATCATGACTGAGATGTGGGATGTAGGAGGAATTAATACAGCACGTATTGATGTCATGCGCCGCGGGGCAGAGCCTAAAACAAGCATCTTCGCGCGTACCAATGATCGCCCTGCCGGGGTGGCGTATGTAGGCATCTATGGCAAAACTGCGATGCTGCATGCATTGGAAGTGACCCCAACACAGCGGCGCAATGGATCGGCGCAAAACATCATGCGCCAAGCCGCGTCTTGGGCAAGATTACACGGCGCGGCGTATTTTTCCGTGATTGTGACGCAGGAAAACAAAGGGGCCAACGCGCTCTATTCTTCCCTGAACATGGAATCTGTGGGACAGTATCACTATCGAGTGAAACCCCGTGACTGAGGCCGAGACAATGACAGATAAGCCCACAACCGCCCTTGACCTTCCAATGGTCGACCCCCTGCCTGCCTCTACCGCGAAATATTTTGATATTTGTCAGGAAAAACTGGGTTTGGTCCCCAATGTGTTGCAAGCATATGCCTTTGATATTGATAAATTAAACGCTTTCGCAGCCCTGTATAATGACATGATGCTGGCAGATTCCGGACTGACAAAATTGGAACGCGAAATGATCGCGGTTTGTGTGTCATCCATCAATAAATGCCACTATTGCCTAGTGGCGCATGGCGCGGCTGTACGGGAACTTTCGGGGGATCCACAATTGGGCGAGGCCCTGGTTATGAATTGGCGTGTACTGGATCTGCCAGATCGACAATGGGCGATGTTGGAGTTTTCTGAGAAGCTGACAAAGACAAGTTCTGAGGTTGTTGAAGCAGATCGCCAGAAGCTGCGCGACGCGGGTTTCAATAACCGTGATATCTGGGATATTGCCTCTGTTACCGGCTTTTACAACATGACCAACCGGGTTGCCTCGGGCACAAAGATGCGCCCGAATGATGAATACCACGCGAGTCACAGATGAAACCATTGCCGCCCCTTGTTTGCGTATTGATTGGGCTTATGCCCTACGCAGGCGTGGCGTTTACCCCTGAATTTCCACTGCCTGCGCAATTGAATGCCAGCGATGTATCAGAGTTAACCAATTTCGATCTGATCACAGGGGCTTGGAGCGATGGTGCTTTGCCAACCGTGGCGTTGCAGGGGGCAGTAACCAAGCAAGCTTGGCGCTTGCCAACGTCAGAACTGACCAGCCTGCAATTGCTTAACCCCCTACGCAATCAGCTTTCTGAAGCGGGCTATGATCTGGTTTTTGAATGCGAGACCAATGACTGCGGTGGTTTTGATTTTAGATTTTCGGCCGATGTTTTCCTTGAACCAAAAATGCATGTAAATCTGAATGATTTCAGGTTCTTATCCGCCCGAAGAACTTCTGATACCGGGGCGAGTCAAGCCATAACAGTTCTAATAAGCCGGACAAGTGGAACGGGTTATGTCCAAATAAATCAGCTTGGTGCTTCAACTGCAGTGGTTGTCGAAACTGTGCCTGCACCAACAACCGAACCTGTCATTTCCTCTGATTTGGATCAAAAGTTAGAAACCCAAGGGCATGTTGTTCTGGAAGGTCTGACCTTTCAAAGCGGCGGCGCTGCGCTGGCACAATCCGGCATGTCAGATCTTGAGGCACTTGCCCAATATTTGAAACAAAACCCCACCCGTCTGGTTACCCTTGTCGGGCATACGGATGCGGTGGGCAGCTTAGCCCCTAATATTGCCCTGTCGAAACAACGGGCGCAGTCGGTGCGGGAACATCTTATCAACCAATTGGGCGTGAACAGCGCGCAGGTTGCCGCTGAAGGCGTTGGTTATTTATCCCCAAGGGCAAGCAATCTAACCCCTGAAGGGCGTGAAGCCAATCGGCGGGTTGAAGTAACGCTGACCTCGGTAGAGTAAGGATCACCAGCGATCCGACCCTTTATCTATGAAAGCATCCGCCAAGAAATCAATGAAGGCACGAACCTTGGGCTGCGTAATACGGCCAGGTGGATACACAACATATATGCCCTGTGTTTCGCGGGGCAGCTCTGGAATTGCTTCCTCAACCAACCCGCTTTTCAAGGCATCCGCATATAGAAAGCTTGGTAGATAGGCGATGCCAAGGCCGGAAATTGCCGCGTTCAGAAGCGATTGCCCGTCATTAACAGAAAGCCAGCCAGCCGTGCGGATCTGACGTATTTCACCAGAGCGAGCTTTTAAGCGCCAAACAGCAGCGTCGGATTCCTTGGAATAGTGTAGCAACTTATGACCATTCAGATCGTCGATACTCTGAGGACGGCCATATTTTTTGAAATAGGAGGGCGCTCCGACCATACGTTTTGTGGTGTCAGTTAGCTTACGAGCGCGCAGCGTACTGTCATCAAGATCACCGATGCGTATCGCCAGATCAACGCCCTCGCTGACAAGTTCAACATAGCGATTGCTGAACTCCATATTGACACTAACATCAGGAAATTCCTGAAGAAAATCGCCGATGATTGGGGAAAGGTGATTCATCCCAAAATCCGTTGCTACGGAAATTTGCAACTGTCCCGACGGGGCTGACTGCATGGATGTAACAAGTGAATCTGCTTCACCTGCGTCATTGAGAACCCGACGGGCACGATCATAATAGGCAAGCCCGATCTCAGTCGGCGAAACACGACGTGTGGTTCGATTTAAAAGGCGTGCACCGAGGCGCCCCTCAAGCGACGAAACATGTTTTGAAACGGCTGATTTCGAGATCCCCATCTTCCGCGCTGCGTCTGTGAATCCGCCCTGATCCACTACTGTCGCGAAAGCTTCCATTTCTGTCAGTCGATCCATACTCATACCTTAATAGATTACTCAAAGGTATGTTCGCCCGGAATTCAGGCAACAATGGGTCATGCCCCGGACAATAACGTGATATTATGTAATCGTATCAGCCACGGAAGCTGATGAAATTGAACATTTTTCATGAGTTTTCCTGCGAAACACCTCTCACCTAAAGTGTGATTGATAGTTGAAATCCTTGAGAGATCGCGCGCTTTGCATCCAGTTCGCCAGCAACATCGGCACCACCGATAATATGGCAAGGCGTACCCTGTGCTTCCAGCTTATCAGCTAGGCTGCGTTCCGGCAGCTGCCCAGCGCAGAGCACTATTGTGTCGACCTCGATCAAACGCAGATTTTCGCGTGCCTCACCATCAGAGACATGTAACCCGTCAGCATCGATGCGTTCATAGTTCACACCCGCGATCATTTTCACGCCTTTCATTTGCAATGTGGCGCGGTGGATCCAACCGGTGGTTTTACCAAGGCGACGGCCGGGCTTCTCAGGCTTGCGTTGCAGTAGGGTGACTTGGCGTTCCGCTGCTTCGGGCTGGGCACCTTCGGGGCGCAGACCTCCACGGGTATCAGAAGGGTCGCCGACGCCCCATTCGGCTTTCCAAGCTTCAAGATCTTCCGTCGGGCTATCACCTGTGACAAGAAATTCAGAGACATCAAAACCAATACCGCCGGCGCCAATCACGGCAACACGTTTGCCGACGTTCGCACCATGGCGCAGCACGTCGATATAGCTCACAACATTGGGGCCATCTTGGCCTGGGATTTGCGGATCACGAGGGGTCACGCCGGTGGCGATGATGACTTCATCAGCGTTTTGCAGGTCAGCCTCACGCGCCGTTGTATTCAGGCGCAGATCAATGGAAGATTTGGCAACCATGGTTTCATACCAAGCAACCAGACCGTGGAATTCTTCCTTACCAGGCACTTGTTTTGCCATATTTAGTTGCCCACCAAGACGATCCGAACGGTCATACAGCGTGACGTGATGACCGCGATCGGCTGCGGTCATCGCCGCAGAAAGGCCTGCGGGGCCTGCGCCAACAACTGCAATTTTCTTTGGGTTGGTGGTTGGTTGCATATCATATTCGGTCTCATGACAAGCCACAGGGTTAACCAAGCAAGTGGTCAACTTGCCCGCAAAAGTATGATCAAGGCAAGCTTGATTACATGCGATACAGGGCGCAATTTCTGCAGCGCGGCCAGCGGCAGCCTTGTTGACGAAATCCGCATCCGCAAGGAAGGGGCGCGCCATGGAAATCATGTCGGCACAACCTTCTGACAGCACGTCTTCGCCGACTTCAGGCGTATTGATACGGTTGGAGGTGATGATCGGAATTGTGACCGCGCCCATCAGTTTCTTCGTCACCCAAGAGAACGCCCGACGCGGTACTGAGGTCGCGATGGTGGGAATGCGGGCTTCGTGCCAGCCGATGCCAGTGTTGATGATGGTGGCGCCTGCGGCCTCAACGGCTTTGGCAAGGGTGACGACCTCTTCCCAGGTTTGGCCATTCGGGATCAAATCAATCATAGAAAGGCGATAGATCAGGATGAAGTCATCGCCCACGGCTTGGCGCACACGTTTCACGACTTCAATCGGCAAGCGCATACGATTTTCCGCACTGCCACCCCATTCATCTTCGCGTTTGTTGGTGTGAGACACGAGGAATTGATTCAGGAAGTACCCCTCAGAACCCATAATTTCGACCCCGTCATAGCCAGCCTGACGCGCGCGCGTGGCCGAAGTAACGATATCGGCGATCTGCTTTTCAATGCCCGCCGCATCGAGCTCCTTTGGCGGAAAAGGTGAGATTGGCGATTTCAAGGCCGAGGGCGCAACGCAATCAGGACTGTAAGCATAGCGACCCGCATGCAGGATCTGCATAACAATTTTGCCGCCTTCATCATGCACACGGCTGGTGACATATTGATGATTTTCAATGTCTTTGTCAGAAAACAAGCCGCCCGCACCGGGGAAAACACCCCCCTCAGCATTGGGGGCCATGCCGCCGGTAACGATCAAGCCAGCGCCGCCGCGCGCACGCGCCGCGTAGAATTCAGCGACCCGGTTCCAGTCACCGCGTTCCTCTAGGTTGGTGTGCATGGATCCCATAAGCACGCGGTTTTTGAGCGTGGTGAACCCAAGATCAAGAGGGGCAAGCAGGCGCGGATAGCTGGTCATTGGCGTTTCCTTTGTCATTCATAACAATTTGCGCGCAATTACCTGCGGTGTCACGCTAGACGCCGCGTTAACCTGACGAAACAGTAGGGTCTCCCGTATTAGCCCTCAGCACAATGATTGCGCAGGACCTTTTTCAGAAGTTCAACCTCGGCCCGCAAAAGGGCGAGTTCGGCGCGAAAGTCATCTTCAAGCGCTTGACCCGATACGATAGGATAATTGGCAAGGCGTACGCCGCTGGTCAGGTCGGTGATCAGCAGGACCTGTACACCGTCACTCAACAAATCGGCAGGAATAGGGAACCGCAATGTCCAGGATCCCTTGCCCTGGTCCGTCAGTTCAACATTTTCCAACACACGATCCAAGCATTGCACTTGAATGGCAGGCGCGTCCCTACCTTCCGGCCCAGACAATACGCCCTGCCAAACCCCTTCGCGCATTTCAGAATGGAGAACGGTAAAATCAGCCATAAAGGCCCCCTTAAATTTCTGACCGCGGGCGGCGGCTGAACGTGACATCATGGAGTGAGATCTGGTTTTGAGCCGGATTTTCAAAGATAAGATCGACCCAAATATTATCAACGCGCTGCTCATTCACTTGGGTATAGGCGAGATCAAATTCGGCAATTGACGTCGCGCCCTCGGAGGAAAGCTTGCTGACCATTTTTTCAGTATTAGGCCCATGCTTTACGTTCAGGCGGACATAGATATCCATTGACCGTTCCGTATGGATCAACGCGTCCAAGCGAAATAGATGGCGTTTCTTCAACTCCTTCACAGCTTCTACCGGAAGGTCGATGGCGAGCGATAGAAAAGAGCCTTCAAAACGAAACACATCAAAGCGAAGGCCAAAACGGGCACGATCCGCAGCATCGGCGTTCCGAAACTGTTGAATGATCAGCTCTTTTTCCGGGCAATCATGAAAAACCGAGACATTTTCATCGAGGCGCGTCTTGCTTTCGACCGCTGCAAAGCCTTTCGGTGTAATCTGACGGCACCATTGATCAGGGCGCCATGTCCAATCCGTGCCAACGGGTGCCTGGATTTGATTGGTATCCGCAAGGGGCGCGGCAAGGCGTTCTTCAGACAGGCGAAGGAACCGGTTGATAGGGCGCAGAATGTGGCGTGCTTGACTGCGTTGCATCCGCAACTGGTTCAGCGGTAATCTGTCGACCTGATTCAGTTGTTGAGCCAAGCGCATTAGATAGCGTTGGTGCATCAGCTTTTGAAGAAATTTGTTATCCATTTTCACCATGAAGCATTCTTGTCAATCGACCCACGCCACATGCTTACATAAATACATTTCATGCATCGCATACAGTTTCCCCATTTCAAACAATCGTATTTCGGCACAGGGCTTGAACGGTTTTTCATTCCTCGCGATCGACCTTATTGTCCTAGGTTGATAAGGAAAGGATTAACGCGGTGCAAGACGCTCAATGAACGAAGTGAAAAGCTCTTGCCCAAGCACATCAGCATCCCCCTGATCCGCAGCCGGATAAACTGCGAAACTGACGCCATGCCCAGAGATTTCCGTCAACCCAAACCAAATCCAAGGGCTAAAGTGGCGCATAGCACGTTCTTCTTTGGCGAGAAGCCAGAAATAGGCATCCCCCGCCTCACTATTCCGCAGAACGGAAACCCCGGAACCTAGGGTGTGCGAAATCAGGTTTTGCCCCTTTTGCGTCTGAAAAAATGCCAGAAGCTTTGCGTGTTCACCAGCTTCTAATGGCAAAGGACCAGGCATGACTGTCGCTGTGAGGATCGCCCGGGTGCTTGGTGGGCGGGCAGTGTTTCCGCCTAGAGCGCGACAACTTGCAAAAATAAACACCGGGGGTTCAGCCGTGGGCTTTGAGGCGACCTCATCAAGACAGTATCCGGCAGGTGCGAGAATGGTGACAGCCCCATCAAATGCTTGCCCACGATCGCTTAGATCAACGGCTTGGTCCGGTGTTGAGGTCTCAACACAAGCGATGAGGGTCAGTAATAGCAAAAGGCCCGGAATGATCCGGGCCCCTTGTTTTACAATTTGAAAGCCTGACGTCATCAGAGATCCATATAGATGTGACGTTCCATTTTAGCACCGGGATGGGTCACAGCACCTTTATATGTCGCGCCAACTTGCTGGGCGTATTTCCATAGCGCGCCTGAGGCATAGATGGTTTCGCGTGGACCTTTCCACTTGGCTTTGCGTTCGGCGAAATCTTCTTCCGTCAAATCAACGTTGATTGTGCCTTCAATTGCGTTCAGCGTGATAACGTCACCGTTTTCAATGAAGGCAATCGGGCCACCGTGAGCGGCTTCGGGGCCAACGTGACCAACACAGAAACCACGTGTCGCTCCAGAAAAACGACCATCGGTGATGAGCGCAACTTTTTTGCCCATGCCTTGGCCGGACAGCGCCGCAGTGGTCGCCAACATTTCGCGCATGCCAGGACCGCCTGATGGGCCTTCGTTGCGAATTACAAAAACGTCGCCTTCTTCATAGTCGCGGCCTTGAACGGCTTCAAAAGCTTCTTCTTCGCATTCAAACACGCGTGCCGGACCGGTGAAGATCTGGTGCTGTGTTTCCATGCCGGCAACTTTTACAATCGCGCCTTCGGGTGCGATATTGCCTTTGAGACCAACAACGCCGCCAGTTTTGGTGATCGGAGTTGCCACAGGGTAGATAACTTTGCCGTCCGCTTCGCGGGTAACTTTGTCGATTTCTTCACCGATGGAATTGCCGGTTACGGTCATACAATCGCGGGTGATAAGACCCGCTTTGTCGAGTTCCTTCAGGATTACAGGCACGCCGCCTGCTTCGTAAAGGTCTTTCGCCACGTAAGCGCCGCCTGGCTTCAGATCAACAAAATATGGTGTTTCGCGGAAGATATCACAGACGTCTTGCAGGAAGAAATCAATGCCAGCTTCATGCGCGATTGCAGGCAGGTGCAAACCAGCGTTGGTGGAACCACCCGTACACGCCACAACACGCGCCGCGTTGATCAGGCTTTCGCGGGTGACGATATCACGGGCGCGGATGTTATTTGCAATGAGGTTCATAACCGCACGACCAGAGGCTTCGCCATATTGGTCACGGCTTTCATAAGGCGCTGGCGCACCGGCAGAATTTGGCAGCGCAAGACCGATGGCCTCAGACACGCAAGCCATGGTGTTGGCGGTGAATTGACCACCACAGGCACCCGCGGATGGGCAAGCCACCTGCTCCAATTTTTCAAGTTCACAAGAAGACAGATTGCCCGCCTGATGTTCACCAACGGCCTCAAACACGTCCTGAACAGTAACGTCTTTGCCATTGTAACGGCCTGGAAGGATCGAGCCACCGTAGATAAAGACGGATGGTGTGTTCAAACGCACCATCGCCATCATCATGCCGGGCAGGGATTTATCGCAACCGGCAAGGCCTACAATCGCGTCATAGCAGTGGCCGCGCATGGTCAGTTCAACTGTATCAGCAATCGCTTCACGAGATGCCAAGGATGAACGCATTCCTTCGTGGCCCATGGCGATGCCGTCGGTCACGGTGATGGTGGTGAATTCGCGCGGCGTACCAAACGCTTTCTTCACGCCAGCCTTCACAGATTGCGCCTGACGGTTCAGGGCAATGTTACAAGGTGCGGCTTCGTTCCAGCAGGTGGCAACGCCAACAAGCGGCTGGTGAATTTCTTCTTCCGACAGACCCATCGCATAAAGATATGAACGATGTGGCGCGCGCGCCGGGCCTTCAGTGACGTGACGGCTGGGCAGTTTGGTTTTATCAACGCTGGACATAGCTGGCTTTCTTGAAACGGGACCTAGAACGGGATTTACACTGGAATACAACCGCAGAGACAAAGGAACAAGCTTGATTGCATATCACACGCAGAAAATGCAGTTTCGTCGCAGGCAAAACAAAGGCAGATTATGCGATATCCATATTACGAGCCACTTGTGGCACCTGCGCGGACGCACGCACAAATCTGGCGTGTGGTTCTTGGCTTCGTGCTGGGAACGGTGCTTTATTACCTGAGTGTTGTCTATGTATTCAGCAGCGTGGCCCGTGCCTTACAACTGTCCATGGCAGAGTTGTCGCTGGCGCTGGATACGGTAAAGACACCGTTTTGGACGGCGGTGGTTTTATTTACATTTGTCTTCATGGCCGTGCCCGTATTTCTAATCACCGAAACCCTGCACAAACGTCGCTGGTACACGCTATTTGCCCCGTGGCAGGTTGAAAAGCGGGTGTTTTTATATGTGAGCGCAGCGTTATTGGTCTTGGTCGTCGCGATTGAACTGTTACCGCCTTGGAACTTCGGCCTTCTGAAAGCCAACCCGTCGCTAAGCGCGGGAAGTTGGTTAATGCTTTTGCCCATCGCTGTGCTTGCGGTTTTAATCCAGACCAGTGCAGAAGAAC
>Ga0209292_1000916_pt1 | contig 37314 bp, 38 predicted proteins | sample GOMGulsemesocosm_2_FD_184634 | JGI IMG/M metagenome (GOLD analysis project Ga0209292, IMG submission 184634) | Methane-oxidizing microbial communities from mesocosms in the Gulf of Mexico - GOM9C Gulf of Mexico (SPAdes) (version 2) | ecosystem: Environmental > Aquatic > Marine > Cold seeps...
AAATAAACATTTAATTAATGTTTATTTGACACAAAACAACATGCGAAATAAAACAATAATTATCATAACCTTACAATCAACCACTGCACCTCCGTAAAGATAAAATTACAAACAACCAATTTAAATGTTAATATTTTGTGAGTTTTATTCTAAATATATTAATTATTAAGTAAAAGGGTACAAGTTTTACAGATATTTACCGATAATAGCGTTAAGATAACGATCATATTTACTATTCAGTCTTGCAGGATATTAAGTGAATTCAATCGAGCGTATAACTGAAGTTTTAAAGCATTTAGCTAAAGAAGCGAAACAAATAGATACCCAGAATACTCAAAACAAATCCCATCAATTAATTGAGAACAACAATTTGTTTTCCCCTACTTTATTTTTCAGCCAAAGTGATCGTTATCTACCTTACGTAGAGGAAATTGAACGTAGACTAGTTGAACTTACACGACTACTAGCAACCAATAAAATCGAGTTATCAAAAGCATTGTTAGAACACTTGGAACAACAAATATTTGCAATATCAAATGCTTTACATGCAAACGTCACCATTCATCAAGCAGCAAAACTAAGCTTTGATGCTAATAAAAAAGTAAGAATTAAAAAAGCTAAAGCTAAACAGGTTAATAAATATAGAGACTTGGCCAAAAGCTTAGTGTTGAATAGCCAGCAACTTTATCAAAAATTGATGGAGCATCACGAGTTTGAGCGACGTTTAATGGATATGCTTACAGAGAAGGAGCGACAAAGGCTTGAATGTAAAAAACATGAAAATGAAAAGCTGTCTGCTGAAGTGCTAACACTACATCAACGCCTTGGTCGTTGTCGTAAAGCTATTTCAACTATTGAACGCGATATTGAGCTAGCAGAAAAACGCTAAAGCTAAATACTATATAAATATTAGCATTTTTCCTATACTAACGTTACTCTTTGAGCTGTGTAAAGATTATTTTATGTCACCCTAGTGGTGAGAAAACAAGCTTATTTAGCTAAACCACCAAGATTCCGGCTTAAAATATCACCGGAATGATGAATATTGATTTTGAAGGATATATATGAAAATTTCTGATGACATTCATAATTACTATGAAAAACTAGTCATGCACCACTTTGCTTTAGGCAAGTTTGACGAAAAATATGATGATGATTTTTTAGCTGATTTAACCTGCGTAGTCCTAAATCAACTACCAACTCGCTATATTCGTCATGAAGTAGATATGGCTTTTTATTTACCAGCTTCAGAGCGTTTTGAAATGGATTCAAAAGTAAAAAAAGCCATTAGTAAATCAATAGAGTTTATGAAGATTCATCGCGCGGCGAACGAATAACCTTCGAGTTCGTGGGAGTTGTTATGATTACAGTTGGTTCTGTTGCTATTTTCTTGAATGGCTAGGCTATTAGCTGACTTCATTTTAGCTGTTACACTTCATTGATGTATAAGCCATTAAAAACTTCGCATAAACCGTAAGCTGTAATTAAATTTAATTCACCATAGCTTTGCTTATACCAACCCATTAGATCAAAAACTTATGGAATTGGTCTAAGTTAATAAGCTAACAAAAATATAAGAAAATATAGCCTTAGTAAATACAACATTCCCTAAATAGCAGAGGAATAACAGCCAAAAATAATTAAGTATTTAGGGATTGCCAAACCTGTTATTTAGTTAAGTCATGCTTAAAATAAATAACTGCATGAATGCCACCTTGACTTAGAATTTTTGCTCGTATTTAGAGCAAGTTTTTTAAAGCACCTTTTAATGTTTTATATTGGAAATTATATCCTGCAGCTGACACCTTTACTGGCATAATTCTTTTTCCAGATAACAATAATTCTTCTCCCATTTGTCCCATTAATAGTTTTACCATTATCCCTGGCATGGGAAAAATAATAGGCCGATTTAACACTGTACCGAGAGTTTTGGTAAACAGCTGATTTGTCACTGGATTAGGTGAGGTTCCGTTAATAGCGCCAGTTAAATTTTTATGTGCCATACAGAACAAAATAATACCTACCAAATCATCTAAATGAATCCAAGACATCCATTGTTTACCATTACCTATTTTACCACCCAACCCCATTTTAAAAGGCAGTAACATTTTACTTAATGCACCACCTCCTTTACCCAAAACGATCCCCGTACGCAACAGGCACGTTCGAATACCAATGACTTCAGCTTGTAGAGCAATTTCTTCCCATTGCTGACATAATTGACTAGAAAAACTACCATCACCCGGCGATTTTTCATCAATAAATTTATTTGTGTTGCTAATACCATAGTAGCCAATGGCAGAGCCATTAATGAGTAATTTAGGCTTGTTTTCAACTTTGCTTAAAAAAGCAACAAGCTGCTTTGTTGTATCAATTCGACTACTTAATATTCGTTGTTTTTGGCTGCTACTCCAGCGTTTATTTGCAATAGGCTCACCCGCTAAATTGATGACAACATCAAAAAACACATCTGCTGTTAGCTGCGTTATTGCTGCAATAGCATTAACCGGAGGTTTAACTGTTTCAGGATGCCTACTTAATATAGTGATATTGTGGTTATCTTTTAGTAAACGTGAACAAAGCGCGGAACCAATAAACCCTGTGCCGCCGGTAATGAGTAAATTCATATCCCCCCCTTAGAGCTCATATCAAGCATTAGTGTGCCTTAACATATAATAGTATAACTTCTGTTTGTGTAAATACGCCTTATCACTACTAAAAAACAAGGGAGTTAATCAACCAATGCAGTCGGCACAGTCACAGTTTATGAGCTACACTAATAAAGGTAGCTGAGAGTGGATTATTGGCATGTTTCACTGGATTTATCGGATAGTTTTATTGTTACTCTTGATGTTCAGCACACAATTAATACCTGCGCAAACATCAGTGTCCAGTGCGGCCAAAATGTTAGTGCCAGTTATAGCAATCAAAGGGGCTATCGGGCCAGCTGTCAGTGATTACATCAGTCAAGAAATTATCCTCGCTAACGATAGACCACAAGTATTAGCCATTGTTTTAACGCTAGATACACCCGGCGGCCTCAGTTCCAGTTTACGAATGATAAATCAACAAATTCTCAGCGCTAACATACCGATACTCTGCTTGGTTTATCCACAAGGCGCTCGCGCTGCTAGTGCCGGAACCTATATTCTTTACGCTTGCCATATTGCCGCCATGGCATCCGCAACAACTTTAGGTGCGGCAACACCGGTGATGATTGGTGGTGGTTTTCCAGGCGGTCAAAAAGCACCTGAACAACCCTCAGAGCCAACAGCAATGGAAAAGAAAATATTAAATGATTCGGTCGCTTATATTCGTTCATTAGCGCAATTACGTGGCCGCAATGAAGAGTGGGCTGAGCTGGCGGTCACTGAAGCGGCGACAATGTCAGCGCAAGAAGCACTGGATGCTAATGTGATTAACTTGATTGCGCAAACCCCAGAGCAATTATTGCTTGCACTTAACGGTACTAGCATTACCATAAATGAACAGCAGCTTATGCTTAAGTTTACTGATGCTGAATTAGCGTATCGAACGCCTGACTGGCGTAATCAATTTATTGCCACGATTACCGATCCCAACATTGCCTATATTTTAATGTTGCTCGGTATTTATGGTTTATTGTTGGAGTTTTATAGTCCGGGCATTGGTGTTGCGGGGATTACTGGCGCAATTTGTTTATTGGTGGCTTTATACGCCTTCCAGTTGTTACCGATAAATTATGCGGGCTTGGCATTATTAATTTTAGGAATTAGTTTGTTACTGCTTGAATCATTGGTGCCCAGCTTTGGTTTATTTGGCTTTGGTGGCCTTGTCGCTTTCATCATAGGTTCAATCTTTCTTATCGATACACAACAAGAGTATTTTCAAATATCACGTAAGTTGATCTTCTTTATCGCGATGACATCGACTTTATTTACTGTCTTTATATTAGGGTATTTCTGGCGAGTGCGCCAAAATAAAGTGGTCAGTGGTGCAGAGGCTATTATTGGCGCAAATGCGATAGTGATGGATGATTTTTTTGAACAAGGTTTTGTGTTATTTAATGGCGAGCGTTGGGCCGCAATTAGTCAACAACAGCTGATTCAAGGACAAATTGTCACCATTGAGACCGTTAAAGGCTTAACGCTTTTAGTCTCGGACAAAAATGACAATAACGGTAAGCTTAATAATGAGGATTAGCAGATGATTGATTTTCTAATAACGAGCAATATGTTGATGCTAAGCGCAATTACTATCTTAGTACTTATTATTGCTATTAGTATGTTTCGAGTGCTGCGTGAATATGAGCGCGGCGTGATCTTCTTTCTCGGCCGCTTTGAAAGAGTAAAAGGACCGGGGTTGATTATTGTTATCCCTATTATCCAGCAAATGGTGCGAGTAGATTTACGCACTGTGGTAATGGACGTACCGAGCCAAGATGTCATTAGTCGTGATAATGTTTCTGTACGGGTTAATGCCGTTATTTATTTTCGTGTTATCGACTCGCAAAAGGCAATAATTAATGTTGAGAATTTTCTGCAGGCCACTTCACAATTAGCACAAACAACCCTTAGATCAGTATTAGGCCAGCATGAACTGGATGAAATGCTTGCCAATAGAGAGATGCTTAATTCAGATATTCAAAGTATTCTTGATGCGCGCACCGACGGTTGGGGTATTAAAGTCTCAAATGTCGAGATTAAACATATTGATCTGAATGAAACCATGATCAGAGCAATTGCTCGGCAAGCAGAAGCTGAGCGAACCCGGCGGGCAAAAGTCATTCATGCTTCAGGAGAAAAAGAAGCCTCAGATCAGCTTGTTGAGGCCGCGAACAAATTAGCGACTGAGCCCAATGCTATTCTGTTAAGGTATTTACAAACTCTGACTGAAATAGCCGGTGAAAAAAACTCTACTATTTTATTTCCAATGCCGATGGAATTAATGAAAGGACTATTTAAAGAAGATAGTAAAAAAAATAAAGACTAACAAAAGATTAAATTTATCTACTCGTTGTAAGCATTGAATGCCGATTATCGCTATTACTTGCTACTATCTTAGTACGAAATTCAATCGAGACTATTACCGAAAATATTCAATAACACAAGTGACCCTATAGCTTCTCTGATAATTGAAAGTAATATTTTATCATTAAAATCAATAAGTAGATTAGCTTACTCCTCCCGTTCGAGAGCATTATCTCCTAAGGGTTGTCCGTAGCTAAATTCCACACGATTACCGTCAGGATCTAAAACACCGCAATAATAACCAACGGGAAAAGGTTCTTGTTTAGGAGGCCATAATAAAATACCTGTTTGTGCTGCTTTTTTCGCAATATCATCTACCCGCTTTTTATCTGATAATGCAAACCCCAAATGTGAAAAGTCATTGTCAGCTTGTTGATGCCCTGGACCGCCCGGTAAGATAACAAAAATAAAACATGATTCTTTACCTAGTTCAGCCAACCAAATAATATGCTTTCCATGAACATGGCGTTCACGAACCAAGATTAATCCTGCGTATTGTTGGTAAAACTCTACACACTTATCAACATCTTGAACATGTAAGGCAATATGAGTAAAGCAAGCCATCATAGTATTTATCAATTATCCATGGAAATATGCTTGCAGCTCAGCCGGGCTCGGTTGATGCCTAAACACTAATTTATTATTCACAAATATATTAGGCGAATGTCGAAGGTGATAAATTGCGACTAAATCTGGATTATCTTCTATATAAGTTATCCGATAATTGACACCTGCATTTTGCAATTCACATTCGAGATTTGGTAAACAAAAATCAGTATGAGTAACCAGCAATTGAACATTCATGATTAACCATGCACCCGATACTTAGGATCTGTCCAACACTTGGGTAAGTCTTCTCCTGAAAGAAAGACAAGTTCAGACTTATTGAACTCTTGCGGATCTTGTAATTCTTCACCGCTTTGATAGCAACCTACTACTTTATCGTGATATAAATTGGTGAGATCTCGAATCCTGCTAACATCCACCATATCGCCGTTGTTTCTGCTTTTTAAAAACATCGTCTACCCCTGTAATTTATTATTCAACCACCTTTTTAGTATAGTCGAATATCAATACAATGATTAATTTTTACCAAGCTGTTTACGGCAATATTATTTACGTTTTATGTTCCCCAATACTCTACTGAATGTCTCTAGCAGATAGTGTTAGTGTAAATGGATAAATAACAAAAACTTGACTTAACCTTAGCTGGGTCTACGCTTTAATTACACTTAGTGACTTTGTACTCGCCATGACTAAAATACTCTCGACCACTATCGATAATATTGCTAATAACATCACTGAATTGATCGGCAATACCGATCTATTACGTATTAATAGCCTGAGTGATTTAACTGGCTGCGAAATATTACTAAAGTGTGAGCAGCAAAACCCAGGAGGATCAATTAAAGACCGAGCTGCCTTACAGTTAGTAAAAGACGCCGTAGAAAGTGGTTTATTGAAACCCGGTATGACCATTGTCGAGGGTACTGCCGGCAATACTGGTATTGGCTTAGCGCTCGTTGCCAAAGCCTTTGGTTTTAACATGTTAGCAGTAATGCCTAAAGGGCAAGCTAAAGAGAAAGAGCAAATGATCGCACTGTATAATGCCCAATTACTACTAGTTGATTCCTGCCCATTTGCTGACAAAAAGCACTTCTATCATACCGCTAAACGCCTTGGTGAATTACATACCAATTATTGGTGGGCCGATCAGTTTGAAAATACCAGTAACTGTAAAGCCCACTATCTCAATACAGGGCCTGAAATATGGCAACAAACCCAAGGGAATATTGACGCACTAGTTTCTGTAGTCGGTACTGGCGGTACCATAGCAGGTAATTCATGGTATTTATCAGAGAAAAATCCTCAATTACAAACTTGGTTGGTAGATCCCTACGGCTCAGGGATCTACAACTATTTAAAAACAGGTAAGTATCAAGCAAGCGGCAGTTCGTTTACCGAAGGGATAGGGATTATGCGTTGTGTCGATAATTTCCTTCAAGCCAAGATAAATAAGGCCATCCGCTTACCGGATCAAGACTTGGTGACTATTTCACGAGAACTCAGCCAACTAGATGGTATATTACTAGGAAGTAGCTCAGCCCTAAATGTTGCAGGCGCCTTATATGCTGCCGCAAAAATGGGCCCAGGAAAAACTATAGTTACTTTTTGCTGTGACTTGGCAGAGCGATCTTATAGCAAACTTTATAATCCAACTTTTTTAAAAGAAAAGCAGATTATCACTGATCATGAAAACCTAGCCAGCATGCTAGCGCGTTATCAAGCTGAGCCTAGTAGTGCTGTGATTGAAGTAAATCAATGACAGCTTAGCATTACCCTTAGCCAATATTATTCATGTTCTCAATTTATTTCATGTCGTAAAAGGTGATTTTATCATTTTTTAACAATTTCTTTGCTTACATTCGGTGAACTAGCTGTTTGTTATAAGTACTTTTTATGACCAATTGACAAGACCATATTAATTAGCTAAGGCAGTTTTTGAAACTTTGCTATACTTACCTTTATAAGAATAAGTCATCAGGTCAATTTTGACTTGATATAAGGAGTAATAATTGAGCAGTAATTTATAAATAGCTTGAGTGAGGTTTATTATGTTAAGGCATTATTTTATATCCAATGATCTTGATGAGTTGGAAAAAGTTGAAAATGAGTTAGAGCAACAAGGGTTCACAGAGCCACAAATTCATGTATTAAGTGAAAATGATACTGATGTTGAAAATCATCACCTACATGAAGTTGCTGCGGTATTAAAACAAGATGTGGTGCACTCTACTAAATTAGGGGCGGCGATAGGCCTAGTAGGTGCCTGCGCACTGATATTACTTACCTACTTGTTAAACTGGCATCAATCGGCAGCGGGTTGGGTACCATTTATATTTCTAGCGATCATTATCTTAGGTTTTTGCACATGGGAAGGTGGTTTTATTGGTATTCAGCAACCCAATGTAAACTTCAAACGTTTCCAAGAAATGTTACATAATGGTAAACATATCTTGTTTGTTGATGCTGAGCCAAATCAAGAACTCGCGTTAGCAGCCGTAATGAAAACACATCCAAATGTTGGCGCTTCAGGTTTTGGTGAATCTACTCCTAATTGGGTTATTCGAGCGCAAGACAACTTTAAACGTTTTATGAATACCATGCCTTAGCTCGTTACTGTGTTTACAGTAGTTGAAACATAAAACCTTATCCTCGCATTTAAGGTTTTATGTTTGATTGCGTCTCGCAAAAACCAACTTCAATTTAACACTGATAACTTGCTCATATTTCCTTGCCCTACATTTCGCTACTTTATCAAAAATAGTCTATGTTAATAATTAGAGAGGTCAATAATTAATCATAATTGCTGTATGAATGAGTGCAACAGTTTTAGGAAAAAATGTCTCCTTACCCTTATTTATTACTTTTAATTAGTGCCAAAATAAAATTAATTATTATTTACGGTTTATTTTCACTCATTCTATTCAACATTTAATTATTTATATCGAGTACTGCAACTTATAAGAAAGGATGCGTTATGACGATAGCCATTGTTATTATTTTATTAGTAATTGCAACATTAGCTTTTCATTTTATCAGCCCTTGGTGGTTCACCCCATTAGCCTCTAATTGGCAGGCGATTGATGACACCATTAATATTTCTCTTTGGGTTGTGGGTACAGTGTTTGTCGCTGTAAGCCTATTTCTTGCCTTCGTTATATATAAATTTCGCCATAATAAAAATAGACGCGCTGACTATGAACCCGAAAATGGCAAACTAGAGGGTTGGCTGACCATAGTTACTACCCTTGGCGTGGCGGCAATGTTAGCTCCTGGCCTTGTTGTTTGGGGCCAGTTTATTTCAGTACCTGAAAATAGTGTAATCGTTGAAGTGGTTGGTCAACAGTGGCACTGGAGTTATCGCCTACCAGGTAAAGATGGCGAGTTAGGAAAAACATCAATCAAGCTAGTTAACGAAGACAACCCGTTTGGTATTGATGTTAATGATATTAACGGCGCTGATGATTTACTAGTAAAAAGCAATGAATTACACCTACTTATTGATCAACCAGTTAAGGTGCTATTACGCTCAAAAGATGTTTTGCATAATTTTGCGGTACCTCAATTTAGAGTGAAAATGGATTTAGTGCCCGGCGCCGTTACCTTTGTTTGGTTTACTCCAACTAAGCTTGGCCGATACGAGCTATTATGTGAAGAGCTCTGTGGTATTGCTCATTTTACCATGCGTGGTTTTATCAAAGTCGACTCTGACAGTGACTATCAAACTTGGCTAGCCAGTTTACCTACCTTTACCCAAACATTAGATCGTGACACCGCAAATATAGCGCAAGGCAAGCAACATTATACTGGCTGTGTTTCGTGTCATGGCATAAATGGCCAAGGCAATGAAACAATGAATGCACCTAAGTTAGCCGGGTTAAGTCGTTGGTATATACATCGGCAGCTACGTTATTTCAAACAAAAGATCAGAGGCCAAATTAGTACTGACTTAAATGGTCAACAAATGGCCGCTATGTCGGCTTTATTGCCTGATGATAAAGCAATTGAAGACGTTAGCGCCTACCTTAATTCTTTAACTGACATCAAAAATACTTCAGCGAGTATAGGGAATCCTATTAAAGGCAAGGCGTTTTATAAAAACTGCTCCTATTGCCACGGTGAACGTGCTCAAGGAAATTATGCTATGAACGCGCCAAAATTATCCGGACAACACCATTGGTATTTGAAACGACAAATTAGTGCTTTCCAACAGGGTATTAGAGGAGCACACCCTGCTGATCTTTATGGTAAACAAATGATATTGATGTCGAAAATTTTACATGACGATCAGACGGTAGATGATGTAGTGAGTTATATCGACTCACTAAGCCGCTAATGTCAGGTGAACATACCTCTGAAACATTTTAGGAGCATGCTGTGACAAAAATAGAAAATGTAGCTATTGCTGATCAAGTGGATCAATCAAGTCATCCCAGCACTTTTTTGACCAAGTACATTTGGAGTCAAGATCATAAGATTATCGCTATTCAATATTCAATCACAGCGATAGCCGTAGGTATGGTGGCCTTGGTATTGTCAGGCATGATGCGCTTACAACTTGGCTTTCCTAATGAGTTTTCATTTATTGATCCCTCTTCTTATCTACAATTTGTCACTATGCACGGCATGATCATGGTGATTTATTTATTAACTGCATTATTACTAGGAGGTTTTGGTAACTATTTGATCCCTCTTATGATCGGGGCAAGGGATATGGTGTTTCCCTACTTAAATATGCTGAGCTATTGGACCTATCTACTGGCCGTATTGGTATTACTCGCCAGTTTTTTTGTTAGTGGTGGCCCTACTGGCGCTGGCTGGACTTTGTACCCTCCACAAGCAATTTTAAGTGGTACTCCCGGTGAGCATGCGGGGATTATGTTGATGCTTGTCTCATTAGCTATTTTTATTGTTGCTTTTACTATGGGAGGATTAAATTATGTCACCACCATTTTACAGGCAAGAGCTAAAGGCATGACGTTAATGCGCATGCCTTTAACAATTTGGGGAATTTTTGTCGCGACAATTTTGGGCCTGTTAGCTTTCCCTGCTTTGTTAGTCAGTGCCATTATGATGATTTTTGATAAAGTGATCGGCACCAGCTTTTTTATGCCAGCCATTTTATCATTAGGAGAAACATTAGATCATAGCGGTGGCAGCCCAATATTGTTTCAACATTTATTCTGGTTTTTTGGCCACCCTGAAGTATACATAGTTGCCTTACCTGCTTTTGGCATGGTCTCTGACGTAATAGCCATACACGCTCGAAAAAATATTTTTGGTTATCGCATGATGGTTTGGGCCATTATCGCCATTGGCGGTTTGAGTTTTGTTGTTTGGGCACACCATATGTATGTGAGTGGTATGAATCCGTATTTTGGCTTTTTCTTTGCTACCACCACCCTCATTATTGCGATTCCAACGGCCTTGAAAGTTTATAATTGGCTGCTAACGTTATGGCGCGGAAATATCCATCTTACGGTGCCAATGTTATTTGCCATTGGTTTTATTTTTACCTTCACCCATGGCGGCTTAACAGGGCTGATGTTAGGTAATGTTGTAATAGATTTACCCTTGTCTGACACTTTTTTTGTTGTTGCGCATTTTCATATGGTGATGGGGGTATCACCTATAATGGTATTATTTGCTGCCATTTATCATTGGTTTCCGTTATTAACCGGACGATTTTTAAATAATAAGCTAGGACAATTTCACTTCTGGGGCACCTTTTTAGGCACTTATGCTATCTATGTACCCATGCATTATTTAGGTTTTTTAGGGGTGCCTCGACGGTATTATGCCATGGGAGATACAGACTTTATTCCGGCGTCCGCACAAACGTTAAATGCGGGTATTACTGTTTCAGCCATTATCGTTGGTTTAGTGCAATTAGTTTTTATCGTCAATGTCATTTTGAGTACCTTTAAGGGCAAGAAATCGGGGAGAAACCCATGGCAGGCAGCATCACTAGAGTGGCAAACAGCACAGTTCCCTCCTGAACACGGTAATTGGGGCAAGCAGCTACCTCAGGTTTATCGTTGGGCATACGATTATAGTGTACCTAAGGTAAAAGATGATTTTATTCCACAAAACTTATCTTCTCAAGAGGTTGAATACCTTACCAATGAGACAGTAAACAATCAGGAGGTGAAGTAATGCAACTTTTCAAATCCTTACAAGAAAAACCTTGGTTGCCAATAGCGTTAGAGCAACAAGCTAACCTGCCCTATTGTGTTTCAGGCAAAGAAAACGCCGCGAGTACCGCATTACGATTTTTCTTAGCCGTAATCACGGTGATATTTTTCTTATTCACCATCACTTTTTTGCAACGTACTCAATCTTTTGATTTCCAAGCATTATCAGGAGAACCATGGTTACCGTTTACCAATGCCAACGTGTTATGGCAAAACAGTGCCTATTTATTATTGGCCAGCATTAGTATTATTTTAGCGAAAAAATTTGCTAAACAGCAGAGTCTATCTGCGATTATGATTTCATTAACCACAACAGCATTTTTTACTTTGCTGTTTGTCAGTGGCCAAGTTCAAGTTTGGCAACAGCTAAATCAGTCCGGTTTTTATATCTATACTAATCCCGCTAACAGCTATTACTTTTTACTTACTGGGGTTCATGCCTTGCATATTATTGGTGGCATATTGGTATTTATACGTTGTGTTTGGCTATTCGCTTTCAACCTTTCTTATCAACAATTAGCCTCCCGCCTCAAGTTGTGTGCGCTTTATTGGCACTATTTATTTTTTATTTGGTTATTTTTATTTTTCTTATTAACCAGTGATGCTAATACCTTCAAAACTATTGCGTTAATTTGTGGCTTCTAGGGAGGATTTATGTCAAATGATGAACATACAAAGAACAATCAAGCCAGAAAAGCCTCGTCTTGGCAAAGTGTAGTAAATGACTGGAGCGCAGATAAACAGTCTTTTGACATGCCATGGGGCAAGTTAATGATGTGGTTATTTTTATTAAGCGATACCTTTGTTTTTAGTATTTTTCTTACTGGTTATATGAATGTACGTATGTCAGCAACAGCTGCTTGGCCTAATTCTAGTGAAGTTTTTGCCTTAACAATTGCCGGCCATCACATCCCCTTAGTGTTAATAGCCATTATGACTTTTATCTTAATCACTAGCAGTGGCACTATGGCCATGGCGGTTAATTATGCTTATCAAGGAAATAAGAAAAATACCGTCTATTTAATGGTCGCCACGGCATTGTTAGGTGCTAGCTTTGTTGGTATGCAAGCCTTTGAATGGACAAAATTAATAGTAGAAGAAGGAGTACGGCCATGGGGAAACCCAATGGGAGCCAATCAATTTGGCGCGGCATTTTTTATGATCACAGGTTTTCATGGCTTACATGTCAGTGCCGGGGTTATTTATCTTAGCGTGATTGCCAAACGAATTAACCAAGGAAAGTATGACGACAAAGGTTATCACATCGTTGAAATTACCGGACTATATTGGCATTTTGTTGATTTAGTTTGGGTATTCATTTTTGCATTTTTCTATTTATGGTGAGGCGAATATGATGAAACAACATACCGAAACACAAACTGTTGAGGTACAGTCTGAGCAACAACACCCAATCAGTATGTACCTGAAAGTATGGCTATTACTTTTTGTATTAAGTGCTTGCTCTTACATGGTTGATTATTTTCAATTTCAGGGCGTACTCAGGTGGACACTTATATTAGCTTTTATGTTTTTAAAAGCAGGGTTAATTATCATGGTATTTATGCACTTAACCTGGGAGCGTATGGCAGTTAAATTACTGTTATTTTTACCCCCTATTGCTATTTTAATTTTTATCGTCTTAATGTCGAAGGAGGCCGATTATGTATTTATTAACCGCATTTTGTCATTTTTTAATCCTTGATGTTGCAGCTATGCTGTTAAGAAGAACAGATGAAAAATAGTGCTAACACTTCGGTTATTCCAATTAACATAGCTACTTGGCGAGATTACCTTGCATTATGTAAACCGAAAGTAGTGTTGATGATATTGATTACCGCTATGGTTGGCATGTACTTAGCTAGCGAGCAAAATTTTAATATTCCGCTAATGTTAATAGCCAATATAGCTATAGGTTTCGCTGCTAGTGCCGCTGCGGTTATTAATCATGTTATCGATGTTAACATTGATGCAAAGATGCAAAGAACTAAATGGCGGCCGTTAGTTAACCAGCGCATTAGCAATAAGCAGGCGCTGTTTTTTTCTGCTAGTTTAGCAACTAGCTCAATGTTTTTATTATTATTTTATATCAATATCTTAACTGCGTTACTGACCTTAATTGGTTTTATTGGTTATGCCTTAGTTTACACCTGCTTTTTAAAACATAAAACACCACAAAACATTGTTTATGGCGGCTTTGCTGGAGCTATACCGCCATTACTTGGCTGGACAAGTATCACCAATAATATTGCACTAGAGCCGTTATTATTGACCTTAATTATTTTTTTGTGGACACCCGCTCATTTCTGGCCCTTAGCGATAGACAGACTTGACGATTATCGACAAGCTAACGTCCCCATGTTGCCTGTAGTTAAAGGGGTTGACTATACCAAGACTTGCATTGTTATTTATACTTTCGCCACAATTATTGCCAGTGTTTTACCGTATTTTTTTCACTACTCTGGTGAGCTTTATTTATCATTAGTTTTACTCTTGGGGCTATGGTTTGGCTATTATGCTATTCAATTAAAGCTGATAGTAAACAATCAATTAGCGTTGAAAACATTTCATGTTTCAATTTATTATTTAATTGCGCTATTTATTGCTTTATTACTTGATCGCCTAGTCGTTTTCTGGTGGTAAGGTAAAGATGAAAGCCTTGCCTACCTCACAACAAGCGTTAATATTACTGCCTATTTTAGTTGTCATGGCATTAACCATATTTTTTTATCGGTTAACAGCTAACACCTCTGTTTATACCGATGTTGAGTTGCCAAAGATACAAGGACAGATATTAAAAGAGTCGCAACAATTAACCGACATTCAATTAACCGACCATCAGGGGCAGGTTGTTAATCGTGATTATTTCTTGGGGAGCTGGAATTTTATTACTTATGGCTATACTCACTGTCCTGATATTTGTCCCACCACTTTATTTACCTTAACCCAGCTTGCTGACTTGCTCAACGCCAACCATAATGCCCCCGATACTCGATTCGTTTTTTATACCGTTGACCCAGATAGAGACTCTCAAGCAATACTTACTCAGTATATTCATTATTTTTCAGAAAAGTTTGTTGCTGTACGAGCTGACACACCAATAAATGCAGAAAATTTTCAACACAGTTTAGGAATAAAAGTTGAGATTACCCGTAGTTATATAAATGATGACGATAAGCACGCGATTAAAAAAGAAAACACTATTTTAACAAAAGAAAATTTTGACCTTTACCAGGTTAACCATGGACTAGCAGTGTTTGTACTAAACCCAGATGCTGAATTACAGGCTGTGTTTTTACCTAAAAAAACTGTACTAGGCATAAAAGGTTTTACCAGTGACATGCTTTATCACGACTATTTGAAAGTCGTTAAGTATTATCAGCAACGCAGGCTACTCTGAGTAAAGAGTGTGTTTAGCAATGTTCTCTCGCACTTGATTGAGTAACAACTAGCTACTCAAGCATCTTCCTCATGCATCTGCCCATCGATCAACATCATTTTTTCGATAGATTCTTCATCATGTTTTGCCAATCGATAACTACCATTAAACATATACTCAAGGAAGATGCATTCACCTTCAGAAGCTTTCAGGTGGCTAAGCACCTCAGGTGGCAATTCCACCCCCAATCCAGAACCAACAGTTTGTACCTTAAGTTCAATCATAATAGTAATCCACTTATGTCAATACACACTTTAAACGACACCCGTCATTTAAAAAAACTTACTTTCTAGATTATAGTTGAACTATTTCATTGGTACAAAGTTATGCATCCCGTGCATATCGTCTAGTACTATTTGTGAGTTGCAGGCTTTATACTAACTAAATTAATTGTTAAATATTACGAGAGTGAATTGTTAAGAATAAGGTGCTTGATTAAACAGTAGTTAGCGTGTGCGATTGAAAGCAACAATGTTATTAGATATTTAAAGCACTCAAAATATCACTTCATTAGTTTAATTGTTACTATTAGTTTAAAGGTCGAAAGTATTAAAGGGAGGTTATTAAATTTTGGGTGGCGGCCTAACCAGCCACACCTCGGCACATAAGTCGTCTGCTGCGGTTGCTTCCTTCCGGATCTGGCCGAGTTCACAGAGTATCATTGCGAAGGGACCGAAAAGGCCACCATAATAAGCCTAACCAAAATAAAAAATATCTTAATTGGTTAGCGGCGCGAATTATCGCTAATCAAACGTTAGGATGCAAGCACTAGTTAGTTATTTTCGAGTAACGCTATACTGCTTGAGGATTTTTTACACAAATAGCCAAATGTTTCTCATGAATTTCACTCAGCTCATTTTATTTTAATAACAAAAAAATAGCTGTATACCCAAGCCACTTGAAGATGGAGGAATCAGCTGGAATTAGAAACGTCTTTAGGCAAGGCATTGATTGAAGAGAATGGTTGTTCCCTTATCAAAATCAATAACGCAGCATAAAACGTTTCTAAACCAGCCCTTCAGGGTAGGCTGAACAAATCATACTCTACGTTGCATTTCTTTTTAAGGGATAATCATGCGCCTTGACTATAACTTGTTCAGGCTACCTGAAACTCGCATCTTCAAATGGCTTGGGTATATAAGGAACAACTATGCAAATCGCCGCTAACGAACACCATTTTCTTGTTGAGCTAACTTCTCATGAAGCTCTAACAAAACAGACTTCATCACTAACAAGTTATCCTTCCCTAGGCGAAGTAATAACTTATCTGTATCTGGTAACGCTTCAAGCTCAGGATCTGCAAATTTATACATAACACTCGGCTGTATTAATGCCATAGATGATTTGGGTAATTCCATATCTAATACACGGGTTATGGCATCTTGTAAGGTGTTAGTGAAGTCATCTTCATAACCCAGTTCACTGTATGCTTCATCAATCAAAGGCTTAATTTCACTATACCATTGCACTAAACTTTCACTGTCCATTGATCGTAACAAATCAACATATAAGCTAAAGCGCCGACTTGAATTTTCATTCCATTGCCAAACATTTTGCGTAATTGGCCGAGTAGTATCTGAAGAGCTTTGTTTTGGTGATTGGTCTATGCTTTGAAAACTAACACTATCAATTTCGGGTGTGAATTTAGCATTAGGCAAAATAAAAGGACTATGCTCATAAGCGATTATTCCTTGAGCAAAGTTGTCTGTAAAAACGACAAACCGTCTAATCATGTCTTCATCAATGATAAGTTTAAGTAACTCTTTACGCCAAGTAATTTCGGGTAACTTTATCTTTAACCAGTCATCGCTGTCATCTAATAAAGGTAAAACATTTTCTACGGGCTCAATGATTTCTTCAACAATAACAACTTCAGGTATTTCAATAACGGGTTCTGGTAGCTCTTCCACTTTTTCAGGTAATTCTTCTACAATGAGTACAGGCTCATCAATAACAACTGGCTCAGATTTATCACCAGTAAATTGCCACGCTATACCAATAGTAATAATCATTAAAATAATAAAAGCTATTAATGGCCACGACGCTTTATTTTGATTCGCCTGAGCACTATTCTCTAATGATTGATTTAAGTTATCCATTTTTGCCTATTCAATTTTAGTTTTATTATTTAATTCATACCTATAGTTATTTTGGCATGAGTAAGTGCGTTTTTTGTTGTGCTAATTGTTTTAAATACTCCCAAACCGTATTTACTTGCGATAAACGTTTACTTTCTGGATGGGTAACAAGGTAAAAACTACGCACTAACTTGATATCATTAATACATAACTTGACTAAGCTAGCATCTTGCTCCGCTAAAAAGCAAGGCAAAATTCCGATTCCTAAGCCACTTTTTATGGCACTATACTGACTAGTAATACTGGTACTTTGGAAACTAGGTACAATATTCACACGCAGCTTAGCACTAAGCTCTTTTAAATAAGACAGTTGTTCGGTAAATAATAAATTATCGACATAACTAACCCATTGATAATCAGCAAGTTGACTAAATTCTACTTTGTTATGAATATTTTCAAGGTAACTTGCATGACCATAAAGCTGTAATTGATAATCACATAGCTTAGTAATAATAGTGGAAGTACTTTTGGGCTTTTCAACCGCGATAGCGATGTCTGCTTCATTTCGACTGATTTTTACATCACGCGCAAAATGTACTAACTCAATTTGTATATTGGGAAATTCTTGTTTGAGCTGCATTAAATGAGGAGCGATAAAAAAACTGCCGAACGCTTCAGTCACACCAATACGAACTCGGCCACTGTTTAAGCTTTTTTGCTCTTTTATGTCATCAAAAGCTTGCCCTGCGTCAAGTTCCATTCGCCTAGCATATTGTAACAACTTGGTGCCATCAGCCGTTAATACGTGCCCATCAACAGTACGTTCGAAGAGCTTAGTCGCTAAGCTTTCTTCTAGTTTATGTAAACGACGCGACAAAGTTGAAGCATCAATAGTTAAACGCTTGGCGGCAATTGACAAACGCTCACTGCGTGCAACTTCTAAAAATAATTTAATATCATCCCAGTTCATTCTTATAGACTAACAAAACCAATCATCAAATGCAAAAATGCAACGCCTGCTGCATTTTTACGTATTGCTCAATTATTGATAAAAGACTATTTTAATATCAATTCTATTCTCATCTATTTAAGGCTTGTCATGACAATTAAAGAAATTCCACTGATCATTAATGGTGAAAGAGTTCGTTCAACCACCGATACTTGGTTAGATGTTTTAAACCCTGCTACTCAAGAAGTTGTTGCTCGTGTACCTATGGCAACCAAAGAAGAAGTTGCTGCAGCAGTAGCTAACGCAGCTGAAGCATTTAAGTCTTGGTCAAAAGTATCTTTAACCAACCGTATGCGAATTATGTTGAACTTCCAACAATTGGTTAGAGATAATACTCAAGAGCTTGCCGAGTTAGTAACATTAGAGCACGGTAAAACATTGCCTGACGCTGAAGGCGAAGTAGGACGTTCATTAGAAGCGATTGAAAATGCTTGTTCAATTACCCGCTTACAACTTGGTGAAATGGCTAATAACGCTGCAACCGGTGTAGATACATATACATTGAATAAACCACTTGGTGTTGGCCTAGGCATTACAGCATTTAACTTCCCACTAATGCTAGCATCATTTATGTTTCCACCAGCTATTGCCTGTGGTAATACTTTTGTTTTAAAACCATCAGAACAAGCGCCTTCTTCAACAATTCTTCTTGTTGAATTAGCACTTGAAGCCGGTATTCCACCAGGTGTGTTAAATGTTGTTCACGGTGGTCCTGATGTGGTTAATCAATTAATTGAAGCTGACCCGATAAAAGCGGTTTCATTCATTGGTTCAACTGGTGTTGGTACGCACGTTTATAATCATGCTAGCAAGCATGGTAAACGTGCTCAAGCAATGATGGGCGCAAAAAACCATATGGTTATCATGCCTGATGCCAATAAAGATCGTGCTATCAATGATCTACTTGGTTCAGCTTTTGGTGCAGCAGGACAGCGCTGTATGGCTAACCCAGTAACAATTTTAGTAGGTGAAGCGAGAAACTGGTTACCTGAAATTGTTGAACGTACAAAACAAATGATCGTGGGTCCTGGCACACAACGTGATGCTGATTTAGGCCCAGTTGTATCACCACAAGCTAAAGCCCGTATTATCAGCTTGCTAGATTCTGGTGTTGAACAAGGCGCTACCTTGCTTGTTGATGGCAGAAATTGTGAAGTTGAAGGTTATCCAAACGGCAACTTTGTCGGACCAACATTATTTACCGATGTAACGACTGATATGGATATTTACACGCAAGAAATTTTTGGTCCTGCGTTGTGTGTATTAGAAGCTGAAACATTGGATGAAGCAATTGAAATAATTAATGCTAATCCAAACGGTAATGGTACTTCTTTATTTACCTCTTCTGGCTGGGCTGCACGTAAGTTTGAAAATGATATAGATGTTGGTCAAGTGGGTATTAATGTGCCAATTCCTGTACCAGTGGCTTATTTCAGCTTTACTGGCTCACGCGGCTCTAAATTAGGTGATTTAGGACCTAACGGCAAACAAGTAATCAGCTTTTGGACATTTACAAAATCTGTGACTACTCGTTGGTTCGAACCAGATCATCAAGATGGCACTGAAATTCATTCTACAATTAGTATGAAGTAAGTAACGAGTTGCGAAGATAGCAATATAAGTAACGAGTTTCGAAGACCACTAGTTGATAGTGTGATGTATTCGTAACCCGCAACTTTTCTAGCTGGTAACTTTTATTGAGTTTCGAGTAGCGAAGATACCCATATATTTTCGTTACTCGTGATTAATAGTTTAATATCCCTGCCTTTTACTCACTTATTTATCATTTAAAAACTCAACATAATTTTCAATCGCATTTGGATTGCCTTTATTACGCTGACAAACACTTTTTTGGTATTGATAATTAAATACATCGAACCACAAATCAAGTAGCTGCCCGTTCGCTTTTTCACCGAACATATCAAGTACCCTTGCAGCAACTTCTGCCGTTGAAAATTGATGCTCTAAAGTGGTTTTCCTCACCGTATAACGAGAATCAGCACCTACAGGAGATGACATATTATCAAGTAGCGTTTTTGGATTAAAAGATACCAAAGGAAATTTATCCAAATAAGGACTTTTTCGGAACATCTTTTTCGCTTCACGCCAACTACCATCAAGCATGATAAACAATGGTTTTTTGCCTTGCTCACAGATCACTGTATTTGAGTAAACTTGGCGGTTATCATCAGCATATTCTTGCGGGAATACCACAAAAGGTTGCCATTGTTCATCGTCTAGTACTGCCTGTAATTCCATATTTTTGGTGGTACGTGACCACAAAAAAGCAAAAGTATCAGGAATTAAATCCGCAATGAGTTTGCCAGTATTACTGGGTTTTAATACTTCAGTGTCATACATCAATAGTAAAAAACCTACATTAGTTTTCACTGAGTCCTTTTTAGGGGCTATAGCACAAATACAAAATGCTGTAGATAGGCGACATAAATCGCAGCGTATAACTCGCTGCCCTCGCGCTTTATAGGTTGTTGTGCTTAGGCTTTTTCTAAATTGATGTAATCGATGAACTGCGTGCATGAAGAGTTAAATATAAAGTAAACAGAAGACTTGCTAATGATAACACTACTCATACCAATTGAAATAATTTATTGACCAACTTAGAGCTACAGTAGCGAGCTTAGAACAAGCAAAATCATTTAAACATAGGCACTCTATATTTCATTAATTTTGTGATGTTATCGGTTTGCTAATTAGCTCCCAAAGGACGAGTTTAAAAGGCCTACATACTGCGTCATTGGTTTTGACAAGGGAATAACCATTCTCTTCAATCAATGTCTTGCCTCTAAGCCTTTTAATTCTCGCTAAGTGATCAATTCATTACTTCACTCGGTATAAACTTCTGATAAATTTTTAGTTAGGATAATTTTACATCATACTCTTATCATCTACTTTTGCATTCAAGGTAACTGAGATAACATTAATATTCGCTAATGGTGCAATACTGGCTTTTAATTGCTCTTCTAATTGATCAATATCAGCAATCGCTGTGCATAGTACTTCCGCTTTTTTTTCAATTTTATCTGCTCTTAGTGCCATTTCATCAGCAATACTTTCACCAAAATCATCCATTCTAGTTTCTAGAGCATTACTCTCTCCGCCTGAAAAAAGCATTTCTTGACCCATAGCGATTAATAAACTTCCCATAGAATTTATTACCGCTTTTTCTACTGCTGACTCGATACGTTGCTCAAATTCTTTGCCAAGAATTTCTTCACCCGTAAAACCTTTACCATTAATGCCGTTTGCAGCTATGGTAATACCATGCTCTGCAGTAAAACGCGTAGCGACTTCATCTCGTAATGTAGAAAGCTCTTGTGTTAGTTCTGCACCAACATTATTACCTTCACCTAACAATTCATTGAAAGCTAAATTAACTCCCTCTAATGCGAGATCTACACCTTCAATAGCAATAGTTCTAACTTGTGGCACCATAGCGCGAATACTCTTCGCATATTGAGACACTAACGCTTGCTGATGGTCATTTAAATCAATTTCTTGCCCGTGAACAATTAAGCTATGATCATTATCAATTTTGTATAGTATTTGCTTTTTATTTTCAGCACTTTCGCTAGGATTAAAAAACTCCAGCGTTGTTTCATTTAAGGTGAAGCCAGTATCAAGTTCAATATCACAAGCATCGTGAGCGAAAAGGTTGGTAGAAACAAAAATTGAAAGTACAGCAACTGCTGACAGTATTTTTGATGTTCTATTATTTAATTTAAATGAATTAAGCATGATGATAGCCTTATTGAGTAATTTTATTAACGAGTCTTTTTTAATTGATAATGTTATTACAAAAGTAATGCCAATTTCATTCCCTTTATATATCAATAACATAAAAACAAAAACAAAGTAGTAGTTAATTTAAAAACAATATTTTTGGTTAAAATAGCTAAAAGTTAGTGTAATAAAAATCACATAAAAACTGCTAATAATTTTGCATTTCAAATAACCGAGACTGACACCGCTGAAACTCAAAGCTAAGTTGCTGCCCTTGGTAAAGCTCAGTTATATCAACTTCTGCACAAACAATTAATTGAATATTTCGATCATAAAACTCATCAACTAAGGCGATAAAGCGTCGAGCTTCATCATCTAATTGTCGTAAGTCCCCCATCAAGACACCACTTCGTTGATAACTATCTTCGACACCAGAAAATACAGCCGGTATAAGTTTCCCGCCAAACTGGGGGACATTACTGATTAATACCGTATCGAATAGATCGGCTAATTGCATATAATCCCGCTGACTGCGAGGACCTGAGCAAAGAGCAAAAAAATCAAACCAAATATGCCGGTTAGTTCTCCCTAAATAACTAATTTCACGGTTATTAATTGTTAAATTTTTTGTATTATCACTGTTTAAAGAATCATTTATCGCACTATTATTTTTTAACGGTGTGAGGCTAGTAGAATGGTTTAGCTGTACAAAGCGGTTAGCTAATAACTCTTCACCATTGAGATGGCTGAAATAATAGTTTCTATGCTGCTGACTACTATTTGTTAATCTATGATCAATTTCGCCATCGATAGAAATTATCTGGCAAAATTGATTAATAAGGTTAATCGTTGGTAAAAATCGTTCCCGTTGTAAACCATTACGGTAAAGTTGTTCTGGCTGACAGTTTGAAGTGGTAACAAGCGTTACCCCTGAAGCAAAAAGCGCTTTGAATAAGCCAGAAAGTAACATCGCATCAGCAATATCACTAACAAAAAACTCATCAAAACACAGTAAACGAATGTCTTTCGACCAGCGTTTGGCAATATGCATAAGCGGGTTATCAATTGCTGATTTTGTTAACGATAATTGCTTTAACTCTTGATGAACATCTTCCATAAAACGATGAAAATGAATACGCTTTTTTTTCTTTAATGGAATGTTTTCATAAAACAAATCCATTAACATGGTTTTACCACGCCCTACTCGACCATAAAAATAAAGTCCTCGAATAACGGGTTTTGCTTTATTAGTGGTAATTTTTGAGAAAAAGTTTATTGATGAGTTTTTGCTTTGTGTGTCGTCATACTCAGCTAAAACAAGCTGCTTAGATAACTGTACTAAAGCCTGTACAGCATTATGCTGTGCTTTGTCTTCACAAAGCACCTTTTGTGTTAGTAACTCTTGGTATTGCTCGAGCAAAATATGAATCTATAGTTGAAATTACTTTAAACTGTTAAGTGGCGCACTTTAAAACTACGCCCTTTCATTTTGCCATTGGTTAATTTTCGTAATGCTAATTTCAATACTTTTTTATCTACTGCTACATAAGCTTTAATATCAAGTACATTAATTTTTCCAATATCTTTGCCGCTAATTTCTGCACCGGTATTTTTTGTATTAGTACTTTTCGCGGTTAGTGCACCCAAAATATCGCCAGGACGAACTTTTTGCTTTTTACCACCGTCAATTTGAATTGTTGCCATTTTAGCTTGATGCCTAGGATTTTTTAGTACATCAGTAGAGGGTAATAACTCTGGCTTGATTGTTTGCTCAAGCGCATCTTCGATTAAACCAACCTTATAAGTCTCTTTATCGCTATATAAGGATATCGCCATACCTTGAGCACCTGCTCTGCCAGTACGGCCAATACGATGAATATGCACTTCACTATCATGAGCAATATGATAATTAACCACCAAATCAAGCGCATCTATGTCTAAACCACGGGCAGCAACATCAGTAGCAACTAAAACTGCGACACTTTTATTGGCAAAACGTAATAAAGTTTGATCTCTATCCCTTTGCTCTAAATCACCATGTAAAGCTAAAACACTAAAGCCATCATCATGCAAAGCATTGCAAACAGCTTGTGTTTCTTTTTTTGTATTACAAAAAATAGCAGTCGATTCAACAGGATTGTCGAGTAACAATAAACGTAACGCGGCAAATCGTTGAGTATCATCTTCAACATGAAAAAAGTGTTGGTTAATATTAGATTGATCTTCACTGGCGCTAACTTTTACCATTACAGGATCAGTCATAATACTTTCGCTGATAGCTTGAATCTGCTTTGGAAAGGTTGCACTAAATAACAATGTTTGACGGTCAAGAGGAGTACGTTCAATGATATTATCGAGCGCAGCTTCAAAACCCATTTCTAACATACGATCGGCTTCATCGAGTATTAACAAGTTTAAATCGTCTAATTTAAGCGTACCTTTAATAACATGTTCTTCAATACGACCTGGTGTACCGACAATGATATGAGCACCATGTTCTAGTGAACCTATTTGCGGACCAAACGGTGTTCCACCACATAAGGTTAAGACCTTAATATTATGAACAGCACGGGCAAGCTTTCGTATTTCTTTAGCTACTTGATCAGCAAGTTCACGCGTTGGACATAACACCATAGATTGAATACGAAAACGCTTAACTTGTAACTTTTCCAACAAAGCTAGGCCAAAAGCAGCCGTTTTACCAGAGCCTGTTTTACCTTGAGCAATAACATCTTTGCCCACTAACATTTCAGGTAAACTCATGGCTTGAATAGGTGTCATTTCCTGATAGCCAAGTGTAGATAAATTTTTCAATAAATCTTGGTGTAAGTTTAGTGAAGAAAAAGATAATGCCGCTTTGTCATTATTGATTGATGCGCTCAAGGTGGATGCCTCTATATTTTCAGAATTAGGATATAAAACTTTCAAGGGAAAGTGAATGGGCGCATAATAACAGCAAATACCGTCTACCCCTAGTTTATTAATTTTCAAATTAATATTTTAAACTAAAAGAGAAACTTAACATGAATCGTAAAAAGAAGATAAATGACACGCTAAAAAAGAAGCTAAAAAAAGCAAATGCTAAGTTACATACAAGTAACAAGCCTCGCTATATTTCTAAAGCAGAGCGCGCTAAGCTTGAAGAACTAGAAACAACAGAGACTAAAGATGCGAGCTAGGCTGTTTCACTCGCACCTTGCACCTACCGATTTATAGTTCCTAGCTGCTTATAATTAGTTATTCGAAATTATTACTCTACAGCCTCACTTTTGAACTTCTCACGCATACGTTGAACTACCATATAAAAGTACGGTACTAATAATGTGCCAAATATAGTAGCCGCAACCATGCCTGCCAGTACGGTGATACCTAAAGAAACGCGGCTTCCAGCACCTGCTCCAGTTGCAAAAACCAACGGTAGAACACCCAGTACAAACGATAGCGCGGTCATCAATACCGCACGAAAACGCATTTTAGCGGCATTAAGTGCCGCATCAAAAATACTCTTACCTGCAGCCCGTTCTTCCATAGCAAACTCAACAATAAGTATTGCCGTTTTGGTAGATAAACCAATGAGAAGAACTAACCCGACTTGAGCATATATATTATTTGCCATACCTAACGTGTATAAAGTCAACATAGAACCAAATAAAGCTAAAGGCACAGCAGCAATAACAGAAAAGGGGATGGACCAGCTTTCATATTGGGCAACTAAGAACAAGTAAACAAACAAGATAGCTAAAGCAAATAATATTGGTGCTAAATTTCCTGCTTCAATCTCTTGTTTAGATTGCCCTGACCATTCATAAATATACCCTTGCGGTAGATTTCCGGCCAATTCCTGCATTACCGAAATAGCTTGACCTGAAGAATAGCCTGGTGCTCCTTGCCCAGTAATATTGGCACTTCGATAGAGGTTAAAATGCTTAATCGTTGTCGGCCCTAAGATAGGTGTTAATTTAGCCAAAGTTGTTAACGGCACCATGTCATTATCTTTGTTACGAATATAGTAATGACGTAAATCTGAGGGGTCTTTGCGGAACTCCGTTTGCGCTTGAATAGTAACTTTGTAAGTACGCCCAAATTGACTAAAATCATTAATATATAATGAGCCAAGCTGTGCTTGCAAGGTAATAAAAATATCAGAAAGCGCCACTCCTTGCGCTTTAGCTTTATTACGATCAACTTCTAAAAAATATTGCGGAACATTAGCACGATAAGTACTAAATACTCTATTCAATTCAGGGCGCTGATTAGCCTCATAAATTAGCCCATTCATTACTTGGGCTAGTAATGCAGGGTCTCGACCTTCATTATCTTGTAGTTGAAATTCAAAGCCTGAACTAGTGCCTAAACCAGGAATTGGTGGCGGGTTAAAAACCATGATTTGCGCTTCAGGCATTGACCATAATTGCCCCATCAGCCTAGGAATTACTTGCTTTAATCCTAGCTCTGGCGCAGTTCTGTCATCCCAATCTTTTAAAAGGATTATTGCCAGACCATTATTTGAACCTGGGCCACCTAACAAGGAAAAACCACCTACGGTAATAATATCATCAACCCCAGGGTCACTAGTGATTATAGGGACAATTTTATCCATAACCGCTTGCGTTCTATTACTTGATGAGGCATCAGGCAATTGAATATCAACAAATAAATAACCTTGGTCTTCAGCGGGTAAAAATGCGGTTGGCACTGCGCTAGTTAACCAACCAGCACTAACAAAAATAATACCGACAAACAAACCGACACGTGTAACACGTTTTAATAAAAAGCGAACCGTTTTAGTATAACCACCGGTCATTCGTTCAATTAAGCGTTCCATTGGCTGTAACCACTGAATTGGTTTCATATTCTTTTCTGATAATAATACGGTACACAAAGCAGGGCTCAATGTTAGTGCATTAATAGAAGAAATAATAACAGCAAATGAGATAGTCATAGAGAATTGTTTATAAAGCTCACCCGTGATACCCGGCATAAAGCCGACGGGTACAAATACCGCTAATAATACTAATGTAGTGGCAATGATAGGCCCTGACACTTGTTCCATAGCTTTAGTTACCGCCTCTTTTATTGGTAACTTTTCTTCTTTTAAAATACGCTCTACGTTTTCAATAACAATAATCGCATCGTCAACAACAATACCTATTGCTAAGACTAAACCAAACAAAGTAATTGTGTTAATGGAGTATCCCATTAGCAACATAAAAGCAAAAGTACCAACAAGGGATACAGGAATAGCTAAGGTAGGAATAATGGTAGCGCGCCAGTTTTGTAAGAAGAGAAACACCACTAAAATAACTAAGCCTACCGCTTGAAACAAGGTAACTTTAACTTCTTCCATGGAGCGGTTAATAAACGCGGTAGTGTCATAAGGAATGACATATTCTAAGCCATCAGGAAAACGCTCGCTTAGTTCAATCATTTTAGCCTTCACTAAATCAGCAACCTCAGTCGCATTAGCATCAGGTAATTGATATATAACTAAAAAGGCGGTGTCATTTCCATTCAATCGAGCTCTTGTAGAATAGTCTTCTGCGCCCAGTTCAATGCGGGCGATATCGGTAAGTCGAACAAAGTTGCCACTTTCATTCGCACGAATGATGGTTTGACCAAACTCTTCGGGGCTTTTAAGGCGCCCTTGTGCTTGTATAGAGTATTCAAACTGTTGATTTGGTAACGATGGGCTAGCGCCTAACTTACCTGCCGCAACAATCATATTTTGCTCTTTCAGCGCTTGTTGAATTTCATTCACAGTGACATTAAGCGATGACATACGATCAGGGTTCAGCCAAATACGCATGCTATAAGTCATTTCTCCCATTATCTCAGCAGAAGCAACCCCTTTGATCCGCCCTAGAGGCTCAGTTAAATAGTTGCTTGCATAATTACTCAAAAATAATTGATCAATACCTGCTTGTTCTGAAAACAGATTAATACCCAGTAACATTGAGCTAGATTGTTTCTTAACATTGACCCCTTGTCGCGTAACCTCTGCAGGTAAGGAACTTGTCGCTAAGGCAACACGATTTTGCACGTTTACCTGAGCAATATCACCATCTGTGCCAACCTTAAAATAGACCGTTATTACGGCGCTACCATTATTAGAAGCTGATGAGTCTATATACATCATATCTTCCACGCCGTTAATTTGCTCTTCAATAGGCCGTATCACTGACTCTTCAACTACCTGAGCACTTGCGCCTGGATATACTGCTGAAATTTGTACTTGCGGAGGCGTTATTTCCGGATACATATTTACAGGTAAGATTCCCATTGCAATTAGGCCAGCTAAAGAAATAACAATAGAAATGACAAAAGCAAATTTAGGACGATTAATAAAAGTTTTACTGATCATAAAGTGGTTCCTTCACTACTTCTTAATGGTTGAAGCTGGGCTTGAATCTGTTTGCTCAGTGATAGTACCCGTTAAAGCATTTACCATTTTTATTACCGGGTTAACGGTTACCCCTACCCTTACCTTTTGTAGTCCTTCAATGATGACTTGTTCACCTGCTTCAAGCCCTTCTTCTACAATCCACATTGCATTAATTCGTCGACCTAAAATAACATGCCGCTGTTTAACCGTATTTGATTTATCAACTACAAGTACAAACTTCCCTTGTTGATTTGCTTGTACAGCTGCCTGTGGCACCATAGCCATAGCTTCTTTTTTCTGACTTTCAGCAATTAGCGTGACAAATAGGCCAGGTAAAATAATACCATTAGGATTAGCAAATGAAGCTCTTAACTCAACAGTCCCCATACCTTGTTCAATTTTAGTCCCCGCAAAATCTAATTTCCCTTGCTCATCATAAGTGGTGTCATTGGGTAAACGTAAACTCAGATCCAATTGGACATCGTTTGGTTTCTCAGTGTCTTTATGCTGTTGTAAATAATTTAAATACAATTTTTCTTCGACCTGAAAGCTAACATAGATAGGGTCAGTAACGGTTAAAGTTGCTAAGGCATCACTTGTTGGACCAACAATATTGCCAACATTATAATTTACTTTACCAATGCGACCAGTGAACGGCGCTAAAATAGTGGTGTAACCTAAATCTAATTCTGCGCGTCTTAATGCAGCTTGTGCAGCCTTTACTGATGCTTTTGCTTGCGACTCATCAGTCGTTAGTCGATCGAAGTCTGATTGAGAAATATAGCCATCACCAATTAAATCTTTTGCTCGCTTCAAATTACGAACAGCATTGTCTTCACCTGATACTTTACTTGCTAAGTCAGCTTTCGCTTGAATAAGTAAAGCATCATAATTTGCAGGGTCAATCTTCAATAATAATTGATCTTTTTCGACCATAGCTCCTTCTCTAAAATGGCGCGCTACCAATTCACCTTCAACACGAGCACGTAAGTTGGCTTCTTTAAATGCTTGCGTACGAGCAACAAACTCTCGGTATTTGCCGACTTCAGCCACATTAACGTTATAAACCGAAACAGCAGGTGGTGGTACTTTTCTTTGTTGCTCTGGTTCAGAACAAGAGAAAAGACTTATGGAAACTAAAGTAATTAACGTTATTTTTATAGATTGATGGCGTTGAAGTAACAGATTAAGCATCTAGGGAGTCCTTATTGGTATACTTATTGAGCTCACATGCCGACTTCAGCTGATTATGAATACTCATTATATTTTCCAATTATTGCACAAGCGAACGAGAAAAGAGTAATTATTTGTAATATCAATAGCTTTACTTTAAGTAGATACTATTCAAGCTTAAAGCAAAAAAAAAGCCGTGAATAAAATTCACAGCTTTTAGAAAGGTTAACGAGTATTGTTGTTTATCCCAAATTCATTTCTTGTACTTTTTCATGAGCAATTTCTGGGGCTGTACTTATTGGTTTTTCATGCAAATTTGCTTTTAATTGGCCTTTACGATGTTTCAGCGCAGCATCTAATTTTTTAGCGGCATTAGCAATAGCAGGAAACATCACACCATCAGAGCCTTTGGCTGATATTCGCCCGCCTTCATAATTTGTTGTCAGTTCAACTTGATGTTTGTGGTGCTCTTTTGAAATAATAACGTCTAAAGCGATTAACGTTGGAAAATGATTAGCTATTTTAGAAAATTTTTCCTCTATATGTTCTCTAATTGAGTCTGTAATTTCTACGTGGTGACCAGAAAGATTTATTTTCATAGGTATTCCTTTTAACAATTACTTTAAGCAAGTACGATGAGCTAAATAATAGAGCACTTTAATTAAATACTCATTACCCTAATAAATAGCTGAGGGTATAAAAATAAAAAACAAGCTTTTAGCACGTCTTTTTTTTACCTCAGGCTTTAAGGTAGCTTAAAACATGTGAAAAGACTATTGATAGAAGTCAATAAACAGCGAAGAAAGAAGAAATTGACTAAAAAATTAGCTGCATGATAACTAATGCAAAGATTCCAGCAAGTACATCATCAAACATAATACCTAAACCTCCTGTCATTTTTTTATCAATATACGAGATTGGCCAAGGCTTTAAAATATCAAAGACTCGAAAAAGTAAAAAGCCAAGGAGAATAGATTGCCAACTTACTGGCACCATAAACATAGTAATAAAGAAGCCAACAAACTCATCCCAAACAATTGCAGGATGATCGTGAACACCAACATCATCAGCAGCTTTACCGCAAATATAAATACCTGCCAAACCCATAATTATAACAGCAATAGCATAATGCAATGGCGTTGGCAGTAACATTGTTAATAAGAAAAAAACAGGTATCGCAGCTAACGTACCAAATGTTCCCGGCGCTTTAGGCGCTAACCCACTACCAAAACCTAATGCTAAAAACTGTACAGGTTGGGTTAAATCAAAAGCAGGTTTAGTATCGATATGTTTCATAAATTATAGTGAAAAAGGTTAGGTAATTATTTGGCCGTAAAATGTTCAAAACCACTACTTTTAATTGGTACAGCTTTATTATTTAACGTTGTTGAAATCGTTTGTGATGCATTTATTTGACCTATACAGGTAACAAGTGTACCTACATGAGATAATGCTGTTTCCATACCGACCTTGTTATGCTCAGACACAGTGAAGAGTAATTCGTAATCATCACCACCACTAAGAGCAAGGTTCACTGCATCATCAAATGATAAGGTATCGAGCATAATGTCAGACAATGGAATAGCATTAAGTACAATATTAGCACCAACATTAGATGCTTTGCAGATATGTCCCAAGTCTGCAAGTAAACCATCAGAAAGGTCGATCGCTGAAGAAGCATATTCTCGTAATGTTTGACCCGCTAAAACACGAGGCTTAGGATAATCTAACTTTGCTTTTATTTTCTCAGTAAACTGGTGGCTTACATTAACTTGTTTTTTGTAATGCTGTAAAGCTAGAGCCGCGTCACCCAACTCACCCGTCACATAAATCCAATCACCAGCTTTAGCACCTGAGCGAGATAAATACTTACCCTCTGGTGTTAAGCCTTGCGCTGTGATGGTGATACTTAATGGGCCTTGTGTGGTGTCACCACCAATAAGCTGTACATTATAATATTCACATAACTCAAACACACCTAAAGAGAACTCAGCAAGCCAATGATCATTTACTTCTGGTAAAGTAATAGCAAGAGATAACCAGCTTGGTTTAGCTCCCATCGCTGCTATATCAGACAAGTTAACCGCTACGGCTTTATGACCGATAGCCCTAGGCGATGTTTCTAAAGGAAAATGAACTCCGGCAACTAACGTGTCGGTAGTTACCACAATGTCTTGATTCTCTGTACTAGCGACAACAGCGCAGTCATCGCCAATACCAAGTAAAACATCTTTCCTTTTGACGGCTTGTTCGGTAAAAAAGTGCTTTATCAGCTCAAATTCTTTCATATACTACTACAAATATGCTGCTGTTATTCTTGAGGACGAATTAATTTGACGGCTTTATCTAACACACCATTAACAAATTTATGGCTATCATCAGCAGCGAATGATTTTGCTAATTCAATTGCCTCATTGATAACTACACGATATGGCACATCTTGACAATCACTCAATTCAAAAACAGCCACACGCAAGATGGCTTTTTCAACATGGTCTATATCATCAAGGGGGCGATCAACATGCGGAGAAATAGCAAGATCTATCTCTTTCACGTTACTAGTAACACCATGAAGTAATTGCTGAAAGTACTCGATATCAAATCGCCGCTTACTATTATCAGTTATAAAGTTAACTTCAATATCGTTAACTGAATTTTGACTTATTTGCCATGAAAAAACTGCTTGAAACGCAAGTTCACGTGCTTTTCGTCTAGGTGAAGGTTTCACAATAAATATCCTACAGTTGAGCTAAAACGTTGACCATTTCTAAAGCACCAAGAGCCGCTTCAGCGCCTTTGTTACCTGCCTTAGTTCCTGCACGTTCAATTGCTTGTTCTATCGAATCGGTGGTAATCACACCAAAAGAAACCGGAATTTCTGATTCTAAACAAACCTGCGCTAAACCTTTATTACATTCGCCGGCAACGAAATCGAAATGAGGAGTTCCACCTCGAATAACAGCACCAATAGCGATAATCGCATCATACTCACCTTTAGCGGCAACTTTTTTTGCTGCTAAAGGCAGCTCATAAGCGCCAGGAACGCGAACAATGGTAATATCATCATCAGCAACGTTACCGTGACGTTTAAGTGCATCAACTGCACCATCTAATAAGCTGTCAACAATAAAGTGATTAAAACGTGATACAACAATGGCAAATTTTTTGCCTTTTGCCTCAAATGAACCTTCAATGATATTCATCTAAATATTTCCATAAATAGTGATGCCAAAGATTAACTTTGACATGAGTAAAAAATTGGCGCAATTCTATCAAATTGCGCTTAACTTCGGTACATGTTTATCAACTTTGCTTAAATATATTTAACTAAAATTAATCAATGTCATCAAATTCTTCTAATAAAGCATCAATTTCAGCTTCTTCATCTTCGTCAACAACAATAGGTGGATTGCCATCATATAAACGATAGTTCATATTCTGAAAATAGGCATTTTTAATAAATTCATAAGGATCTGTAGATTCAACAATTAACTGCTCTTGATCACGAACCGCCGCGCGTTTCTCTAAACCAATTACCCCTAAGCGTAACAAGTTTGGCCAAAAATCAATAACAACTAACGGCCAATATAAGCCATCAACATAATCACCGACCTCTTCTCTAACTGAGCTAGGTCCAAACGCTGGTATAACTAGGTAAGGCCCATCACTAACACCATAACTACCCAAAACTTCGCCAAATTCTTCTTGTTCCCCTGACCAGAGAAAGTCACTAGCAGGATCATAAAAGCCCAATAAACCTACCGTTGAATTCAAGACAAACCGACCAGTATTTTTTGCAGCATCAGTGAACTTAAATTGCAAAAGATTATTAATCACACTTGACGGTTCATTCAGGTTAAGTGCCATATTATACAACCCTGTACGTAAAAATGGGGGTGTATAAGTGGTGTATAGTTCAGATGCAGGCTTAGCAACATATTTATCAGCATAATCCCAAGTGAAAGTCCAAAAAGGTCTATTAATTATTTCTAGCGGATCTCTAGGATCATTAATACCTTCATCTTTAGGAGTTACAGAACAAGCAGATATAAACATAACGGATAATAATACAAGTGTACGGAAACATTGAAATAAAAATAAATTCACAGCGCCTAATTCCTTGCTATGGCTAAAGTTGAAAATAAAAATGTAGAAAAGCGAGGTAGCTTACCATAAATTTAGCTAACCTGAACTCGGTTTAAGACATAGTTAACATATTGAAATTAAAATATAAATTAATTTACACTATCTCTGGCTTGAGAGTTTCGCTTAATTCAAGGAAAATTTACGCGTCAATAGCTTGCCTATTGCAAGTGAATTTAACGCAGAAGTAAGTAAAAATAACTGCTAGAGAAACATTTGTTAAGCCGAGTTCAGGTTAACTAGTTAAGCCGTCAACAAAACCTAAGAAGGGGTTTTCTTTTGATAAACAGAAATTAACATCTCAACCTCTGCATAAGGTAATTCACATTCAGTAACAATTTCTTCAATATCAGCACCTTTTTTTGCCAATTTTATTGCGCGCGTATAAAATTTATCATCTCCTTGATCTGTTTGTAATTGAGAAATCACTTCTTGCTGATTATTAATTTGTGTTTGTACTGTTTTAATACGGTGCTCAAGTTGTTTAGATACTTGCCTATTCTCTATGGTTATTTGTTCGTCTTGTCTCAGCAACTTATCCACATCTAATTGTAATTGCTCATTTACTCGCTGGAGATTATTAATAACTAATTCCTGCGCTTGATATTGAGATACAAGCATAGATATTTGAGCTTTATGCCTTATTGATGAAATAAAAACAACAACGAAACATAAAACACTTAAAACAAGTGCCACAACGGCAATAATTGGTACAGCTAACAGAGACATAGGCTTGGGTATAGGTATTTTAAAATTGTTTTAATTCATCCCACTCATCATCTGAAAGTAATTTATCCAAATCAACCAAAATGAGTAATTCACCATCACGGTTAGAAACACCTTGAATAAATTGCGCACTTTCTTCATTACCAACGTTAGGTGCATCATCTATCTCAGATGCTTTTAAATAGACAACCTCTGCTACGCTATCAACCAATATACCAATCACTTGTTTCTCAGATTCGATAACCACTACACGGGTATTATCTGTTACATCACAAGGCTCTAAACCAAAGCGAGAGCGAGTATCAATAACGGTAACAACATTACCACGCAAATTGATAATACCAAGCACATAAAGTGGTGCTCCTGGTACTGGTGCAATTTCACTATAGCGTAAAACTTCTTGTACTTGCATAACATTGATGCCGTAAATTTCATTTTCCAGCTTAAATGTAACCCATTGAAGTACTTCGTCGTTTTCGCCAACTTTTTCACTAGAACTGCGTCTCATATCAGACATACCACTTGCCTCTCAAATTATTTATAAAGTATATACTAAACCGTTAATAACATTATGAATCAACTTTATTAATTCCGCTACCATCATTGAGTAATTGAATTAATGAATCTACATCAAGTAAGGCACACATTTTATCTTTTACCAAGCCAGCTAGCCAAGGTCTTTTACCAGGAGAGTCCATCCATTTAACCTCTTCTTGTTTTAAAACAACTGTATCAACTAAATTTTCAGCTGATAAGCCCCAGCTAGTATTACTTAGCAAGATTACATACTGATAGTCTAGCGAGTTTTTTAACTTTTCATCACATTTTTCAGGCATTACCCATAATGCAGTATCAACCACATTGATTTTTTCATCTCGATACAACATAACGCCTTTAAACCATTCAGGTTTCCCCATTAACGGAGTTGTTTTATTAACCTTATGAATTCCACCCAATTCAATTAAAGGTACAGCTAATATTAACCCTCCTACATCAAAGTATAGTGCTTGAAAGTCACCTTTACGATATGATTTTTTAGATTTAACACTAAAATCACCATGACTTTTTTGAGTAATTAACGTTGTTTCATCAGTATTTTTTAACGTGTCAATTATTGCAATATTTTCATTATCTAAGTTAGCATTGATACTTTTGTGTGTAGAAAATTCAGGTTCTTTGACATCAAGGTTTGCATTAACATTTTTTAGTAAAGCTTCTAACCGTTTATTTTCGACGCTACTCTCGGTCACACTTATTTCTGTACTTTTTTGCACACGGGACTCATCCGTCAATAATTCAGACAGATAATTTTTCATTACCTTTTTACTTGCTGCTAATGGTTTTGCCATTTATTTTTACTTCTTAAGCTGATTTTATTAAATAATCTAGTAGGCATTTATAAGCAAGAACGCCACGAGAGTTTGCAGAAAAATGCGAAGGAACTTTTTGTGCAACACTGGCGTTTCTAAAGTTGGTATCAATAGGGACTACCCCTGGCCATACTTTTTCTTTATAGGTTTCTTGCAATTGCTGATAAGCTATAATAGAGGCTTTAGTTCTCTTATCAAACATCGTGGGTACTATAGTGTAATTAAACGGTTTTTCTTGTTCGCCTTGCATTAAGTCCATAGTTTTGATCATCCGATCTAACCCTTTTAATGCTAAGAACTCAGTTTGTACTGGCACAATAATTCTATCCGCTGCAGCTAAAGCATTCACCATAAGTACACCTAATACTGGTGGGCAATCCATCAAAACATAATCGTAATTTTGTGAAACTTTCCCCATGGCTTTTTTTAATACTAAACCCATACCACCTTTAGCACCTAATGAGCGATCTAAAGTCGCTAGCCCCATCGTTGCTGGCAATATATCTATATGACTATATTCTGTAGGACATAAACTTTGCAAAATTTGCTCTGCTGAAGAAACTTGTATAAATAAATCATACACGCTTAGTTCTAAATCTTCCGATTCGATACCAAAATAATAACTCAATGATGCATGGGGATCTGTGTCAACTAATAACACTCTTTTACCGCACTCTGCTAACAATCCAGCTAAAGCAATAGTCGTTGTGGTTTTGCCAACACCACCTTTCTGATTTGCTACTGTCCAAACTTCCAATAGTTATTCCTAATACTTATCTAAGGTTCATTATTATCTTTGTTTTCTTGACTACTGGTAGAACTATTACTTTGTTTTTCCAAAGTATCATCACTTTCGCTTCTCGTCGTAATTCGAATGCCGCCATTAGCTAAGCGAATTATTTTAATATCAGTATTTGGCTCACCAGGCTCAATTGCTTTGGTTATTGCTTCAACATCTTTCACGCTTATTGTTGGAGTATTTAGCAGGTTTGATTTTTCTAAACCATATTTTGAGATTGCTACTACTACTTTTCGATTCTTGGCTCGACCTTGTGCTGTCGCATTATCAGCACTAGGGTAATATTGTCCATAGCCTTCAATAGCCATTCGAGCAGGATTCATACCCAAACCTTCTAATACCTGTAAAATAGCAGTAGCTCGATAGACAGATAGTTCCCAATTTGATGAAAAAATTTCAGTATTGATCGCTTGGTTATCAGTATAGCCTCTAACTCGCACAAAGTTAGTTACTTCATCCAGAACATCATAAATAACGGCTAAAATATTTGCTGCTGAATTAGTTGTAGAAGATGAGCCACTTGGAAATAACAAACCACTATTTAACTCTATCTCTAGCCAATCGCCATCAACTTGTAATTGTGCATAGCCCGACTCCACCAATTCATACAGTGCGGCATGTAACTCTTCTTCTAATGAGGTTAAATTTGTCCCTACCTGTGAATGAGATATATTTGATAAGCTTTGTTCG
>Ga0209292_1000918_pt1 | contig 37272 bp, 30 predicted proteins | sample GOMGulsemesocosm_2_FD_184634 | JGI IMG/M metagenome (GOLD analysis project Ga0209292, IMG submission 184634) | Methane-oxidizing microbial communities from mesocosms in the Gulf of Mexico - GOM9C Gulf of Mexico (SPAdes) (version 2) | ecosystem: Environmental > Aquatic > Marine > Cold seeps...
CATCGTGCTAAAGAAATGGCGCAAAATAACGTTTAAACACATTTGAATTATTTTTATCAATTATTAAGTTTTGGAGAAGTAGATGGAAGCCATTAATTTTTTGCTGGACTTCGCTTTTAAAGCATTACTAATGTTATTAGTTTTACGCGTATGGTTACAACTCGTTCGCGCTGATTTTTATAACCCACTGAGTCAGTTTATTGTTAAAGTAACCAATCCTTTAGTCATTCCTCTTCGTCGTGTTATCCCGGGCTTTGGTGGTATTGATGTTCCAACCTTGTTATTAGCTTTTACAGTAGCCGCGTTGAAATTTGTTGTAATTCCAGTTCTCAATGGTGGTGATCTTAATATCCTAACAGCATTGTACTTAGGTTTTATTTATTTAATAAAACAATCTGGGATGTTGTTGTTTATGTTAATGTTAGTAACAGCAATAATGAGTTGGGTTGTACAAGGTTACAATCCTACTCAAGCAATATTACATCAATTGACTGAACCATTTTTAAAACCGATAAAGCGCATAGTTCCGAGCTTTGGCGGTTTAGACTTGTCAGTGTTAATCGCATTTTTATTACTTAACGTGATTAATATTTTATTATCAGGATCAGTACCTGGTTGGGCAATGATTTAAAAAAAACTCAACATAAACAGGTTTTGTAATCATTTACCTATAAAACCTGTCTTATTAATGTATGCATAATTTAAGATCAATAAGGAACTCATTATGAAAATTTTATTACAAACCTGTTTATTTGCTATTTTAGTTTCAATGACTTTCGTTAGTAACGTTTTCGCTGAAAACATGAAAAAAATGGGGGCAATGCAAATTCATTACATGGCAATTAACGCCACGTTTTTAACACCCAAAATAGCGAAGGCTTATAATATTGAACGCAGTCGTTTCAACGGGTTACTTAATATTTCAGTATTAGATGATACAAAAGATTCAACGCCTGCAAAAAAAGTCATGATTCAAGGTAAAGCACGTAATGATCTTGGCCAAATTAAAACCCTTGAATTTGACGAAGTAAAAGAAGGTGATGCTATTTATTATTTAGCACAAATTAAATATAGCGACGAAGAAACCTTTTACTTTGATATCACCATTAATGACGGTAAAGAAACTCAGCAGCTTAAGTTTAAACAAAAGTTTTATGTTGACTAAGTTCTAATTCCTGTCAAAAAACATATAAAATCAGGGGTGACCTGATTTTATTTTTTCCAACTTCCAATCTTTCAGGGTAAAAAATGTCAACCATCGTATTAGCTACCGGCAACCAAGGTAAAGTAAAAGAACTTAGCCATTTACTCGCCGCCCATAATATTGAAATAAAACCACAAAGCGCATTTAATGTGGGCGAAGTTGCAGAAACTGGGACCACTTTTGTTGAAAATGCCATCATAAAAGCGCGACATGCCGCAAAAATCACCGGGCTTCCAGCAATCGCTGACGACTCAGGATTAGAAGTTGATGCACTCAATGGCGAACCTGGTGTTTATTCTGCTCGTTATGCCGGTGAAAGTGCCAGTGATAACGATAACACCAACAAACTCTTACAAGCATTGGAAAATACACCTGATGAACTGCGTACGGCGCGTTTCCATTGTGTGCTGGTTTATATGAAACATGAGAATGATCCGACACCGATAATTTGTCATGGGGCATGGGAAGGAACAATTACTCGCGAAAAAATGGGTGAACAAGGTTTTGGATATGACCCTATTTTTTGGCAAGAAGCCCAGCAAAAGACTTCTGCACAATTACCTCGCGACTTAAAAAACACCTTAAGCCACCGCGGTCAGGCTCTCGCTAAACTTGTTCAACACTTTGGTGTGAAATAATAATGTTACAGGCGCCACCTCTATCTTTATATATCCACATACCTTGGTGTGTGGAAAAGTGTCCCTATTGCGATTTTAACTCCCATGCACTTAAATCAGCGGTTCCAGAGGAAGAATACGTAAAACATCTTATTGAAGATTTGGATGCAGACATTGCAAAGTTTTCACTCAGTTGTCGTCCTCTTCACACTATTTTCATTGGTGGCGGCACACCTAGTTTATTCTCTGCTCAAGCGATTGAAAGTTTATTAATCCAAGTACTTGAACGCTTTGAACATAAAGAAGATATTGAAATAACATTAGAAGCGAACCCCGGTACAGTCGAAGCTGAAAAATTCATCGGATTTTTTAATGGCGGTGTATCACGGCTTTCTATTGGTGTACAAAGTTTTGAATCGGACAAGTTAATCAAGCTCGGTCGAATTCATGATAGTAACCAAGCTAAAAAAGCGGCTGAACTTGCTTATTCGTGTGGTATAAAAACATTTAATTTAGACCTAATGCATGGGCTACCCCAACAAAACATTGCTAATGCCCTTGATGATTTAACTACAGCTATTTCACTTAATCCAACACACTTATCTTGGTACCAGCTAACCATAGAACCCAATACCGCCTTTCATTCTCGTCCTCCTAAATTACCTGAAGACGAAGTGCTGTGGGATATTCAAGACAAAGGTATTGCTTTATTAGCGGAAGCGGGCTATCAGCAATATGAAATTTCGGCCTACAGTAAACCGGGCTTTGAGTGTCAGCATAATATCAATTACTGGCAGTTTGGTGATTACTTAGGTATTGGCTGTGGCTCTCATGGAAAAATCACCGATCCGGTTAATAATAAAATTTTTCGCACCGTAAAAGTTAAACATCCTAAAGGTTACTTAGATACAAGCCGTCTGCATTTAGATCATCTTAATGAAGTAAGCGAAGAAGAGTTACCGTTTGAATATATGATGAACAGGCTTCGCTTGCATTCAAGTTTCAGTTTAGATGAATATGAAAACAGAACAGGGTTATCTGCTAAAACTGTTTTGCCAACTTTACAGACTGCCAAGCAAAAAGAGTTGATGATAGAAAATACAGATGGTTCGTGGCAAGTAAGTAAACTTGGGCAACGTTATTTGAATGATCTGCTCGAGATGTTTTTGTAATGATGGTTAGCGAAGAACAAGAAGTCATCGACAAACAATTTATGAAACGCGCTTTTGAGCTTGCCCAACAAGCTGAAACGATTGACGAAATACCCGTTGGCGCTGTGGTTGTGGCAAATAATAAAATCATTAGCGAAGGTTACAATCAGTCGATTACCTTGAACGACCCGTCAGCCCATGCTGAAATGGTCGCTATTCGTCAAGCTGGCAAGAACTTGCAAAACTATCGTCTGCTTGATTGCACCTTATACGTAACACTAGAGCCTTGTCCTATGTGCGCGGGTTTATTAGTACATAGTCGTATTAAACGTGTGGTTTATGCGACAAAAGATTTAAAAACAGGCGCAGCAGGTAGCGCTTTTAATTTACTTTGTGATGAAAAGCATAATCATCAGATACAATTAAATTCAGGAATAATGGCAGAAGAATGTAGTCAGTTACTTTCTGCTTTTTTCAAGCGCCGTAGAGCTGAAAAAAAAGCACTCAAACAAGCCGCTAAATTAGCGGTGAAATAAAAACAGTAATTAGCTTAGAGTAAATAACAATTTAGGAGAAAGCGCTTGAAATGTAGATTTGTATTTTATGCTTCTTTATTGCTTTATATTTTTAGCGCTCAAGTAAACTCCAACGATGGTGTCCAAGTTTACAAGTATCAGTCAGCACAAGGTGTTATCTCTTTTTCAGACACCCCGCCTGAAGGGACTAATTATCAACAAATCCGCATAGGTTGTTTTGCTTGTAAATTAAATTCAGTCGTTAATTGGCATAACACTCGACTATTTCTTAATCACTTTAATAAAACCATCAATCAGCAAGCCCAACTTTATAAAATAGACCCTGCCCTTATACGTGCTGTAATTCATGCCGAGTCGCACTTTGACCCCTTAGCAATATCTAAAACAGGTGCAAAAGGCTTGATGCAGTTAATGCCAGCAACAGCAAAAGAATTAGGCATTAAAGATTCATTTAATGCCCAACAAAATATTAGAGCTGGCAGTAAACATTTAGCACGGTTAATTAGGAAGTATGGGGGAAATATAACTTTAGTTTCAGCGGCTTATAATGCTGGTGAAGGTGCAGTAAAAAAATATCAAGGTGTACCGCCCTACCCTGAAACTAAAGTCTATGTTGAACGTGTAAAGATTTTACATCAACGCTATTTATCTAATATCTAATATCTAATTAATATTTAAGTCTCGTTGCTACTTTGACTTTTGTTGTACCATCTAATAAGTTCCTTTTGATCAGCTGGTGCTTCTTCTCCTTGGGTAATTTTTACTAATGCTTGTTGCGCGAGTAACTGTTCCGATTTATCTTCAATTTTACTAAGCGCGGTATAAAAAACACCTATCTCTTCATCAGTTAGTACACTTTCAAGTTCGCTAGACCGTAGTTCCATTGCCGATGTCAGTTTTTGATAAAGTTCTTTACCTTTTTCGTTTAACGCTAATATTTTAATATTTTTGCTTTTTTCATCTCGGCGTATATCAATCAAGTTTTTCTTAGCTAACGCCTTTACTGCTCGACTTACATTATAAGAATCTATACGTGACTGATAAGCAATGTCCGCTGATTTAATCGGCATATAAGAACCAATATTCAGCAATACTCGCATTTCTCTCGGCTCTAAATCACATAGTTCACGGATTTTCCAGTCACGATTTAAAGCTAATAAATTACTAACAACAGCCACTCTAAAGGGTAGGTGAGTTGTTAAATCTAAAGGTTTATCTATTTCTTTCGTCAAGGTAAAAGCTTTATTTCTGGCAGATTTATTGATGTTAACACCCGAGGACTAAACATGATTTTGCTACTTTATCATTAACTTCAAATAATTAACACGCAACATCAACCATTGAGTGGTGATCAATATATGTCTTTCATTTTTAAATTTCATTCATTTTGTAACAATTCATTATTATTTGTATATTTCTTTAAATAGCCTAAAGCCCTTTGTTTATTACGAAGACAGCTAATAATTGTTACATTTTTATTACTGTTCGTGATATTTGCTTACATTTCCACTTTGTCATTTATTGATTAGCTTGACACTCTACTATCAACACAATTTTATTAAGTTCTCAAAACTTTATAATAATGAGACTAAACTAGATGATTATATCTAATCAATTTTATAATAAAGCTTAAAGACGAGAACAAATTAACCATTTACGTTTTGTATATTCGTTAATTTTACAAGGGAAACACAATGAAAAAAATAGTTATTGCTACTGTCGTAATTGCACTAGTTGTTGCTGGTGGATTTTATCTAAAATTTCAAAACAGCAACGAAGATAAAGCCACTGAAATTGAAACTACTAAGGTAGCTTATGAAAAAATAATTCAAAAAGTTAATGCGACAGGAAAAATCCAACCAAAAACTAAGGTAAATATTAGTGCTGACGTTAGTGCCAAAATTATTGCCTTACATGTTAAAGAAGGTGATTGGGTTGAGAAAGGCAAGCTATTAGTAGAATTAGATAAAGAACGTTACATGGCAAGTGTTGAAAGCCAAGAAGCTAATGTACGCTCAACAAAAGCTAATGCTAAATTAGTTAAGGCCAATATGGAGCAGGCAAAACGAGTTTGGCAACGCTCTAAAGAGTTGGTATCAAAGAAGCTTGAATCACAAGCTGATTTAGATGCTAAAAATGCAGGTTACCAAGTAGAAGTAGCTCGTTATGAATCGTCTTTAGAACAAGTCGCTCAAATTCAAGGTACATTAAAAAGAGCCCTTGATGATTTATCAAAAACCACTATGTATGCTCCCATGTCAGGAACTATTAGTAAGTTAAATAAAGAAGCGGGTGAAATAGCTATTGGTTCTCAATTCCAAGAAGATGTCATTATGACTATTGCTAACCTCAATGAAATGGAAGCTTTAGTGAATGTTGATGAAAACGACATTATTGCTATTAAACTAAATCAAGAAACTGAAATTGAAGTTGATGCACTCTTAGGCACGATGCTAAAAGGTACAGTTTCTGAAATTGCTACGAGTGCAATTGCGGCTCAAAATGGTCAATCGAATCAAAAGACTGAGTTTGAGGTAACAATCACCATCACCAGTGATGTATCTAAACTTCGTCCAGGCATGACAACCAGTGCCAATATAGTCACCGATACCCGAGATAATGCATTAAGTGTCCCTATTCAATCTGTAACAGTTCGTACTGTTGACCAACTACAAGAGAAAGAAGCTTTTAAGAAAAAAGAATACACCGCGGCTAATGATGGATTTGTTGAAGTCGTTTTTGTTGAAATTAATGGCAAAGTTATTGCCCAACAAGTAAAGACTGGCATACAAAGCAATGATTTAATTGAAATTATCGATGGACTAAAAATAAATGATGTCGTGGTTTCAGGTAGTTACAGGGCAATTTCAAGAGACTTATCAAATGGTGAAGCTGTAACGAGCAAAAAGAAAAATATGGATGAAAAACAAACATCAGGAGATAAATAAGATGTCTGTTCAAGAATCAGTTCAAGTGACAAGAGACGCTGAAATGTCCGAGGCTATTTTAAAAATTAAAGATGTTACTCGAACTTATTTTATGGGTGACCAAGAGGTAAATGCACTTCGTGGCGTTTCATTAAATATTAATAAGGGTGAATACGTGGCCATTATGGGGCCATCGGGCTCTGGTAAATCTACATTGATGAATACCATCGGTTGTTTAGATGTACCTACCTCTGGGAGTTATCACTTAGAAGGGGTTGGCGTAAATGAAATGAGCGAAGATCAGTTAGCTGAAATTCGTAATGAGAAAATAGGGTTTGTTTTTCAAACGTTTAATTTAGTGCCCAGAGTGAGTGTCTTTCAAAATGTTGAATTACCTTTAATTTATAAAGGTGTTCCTAAAAGAAAACGTCGAGAAATAGTTGAAAAAGCGATAGCTTCCGTGGGATTAGAAGACAGGAGTGATCATAAATCGAATGAGCTTTCTGGTGGACAACGTCAACGTGTTGCCATTGCACGAGCGCTAGTTTGTGAGCCTTCCATTATTCTTGCTGATGAACCAACCGGTAACTTAGACAGTAAAACCGGCGAAGAAATTATGGTGCTAATGAATCGTTTGCATGAGAAGGGTCACACCATTATTTTAGTCACCCATGAAGATGAGATTGCTGAGCATGCTCATCGAATTGTTAGGTTACGTGATGGACTCATTGAAAGTGACACCAGAAGTTAATTAGTTGGTTTTATTTTATAGGTATAGTTATGAAGCTTTCTCTAGATATAGCTGAATCATTTAAAATTGCTTTAAGTGCTATTGTGGCGAACAAAAGTCGCGGTGCGTTGACAGCTTTAGGCATTATCATTGGTATTGTTGCGGTTATCACTACGATGACCGCAGCAAACGGTTTAAAAAATACATTTAGGCAAACTTTTTCTTCGGTTGGAGCTGACGTTATTTACGTATCTAAAAGACCTTGGGTGCAAATGGGCCCTGGCTTTAGATTTCGCAATCGCAAAGATATAAGTTTAGCGGCAAGTGATGCATTACAACAAAGGTTATTAGGCCGAGGGGTTGTCAACCCGAGTATTAGTAGTAATAAAAACGTTAAATATCAATCAAAAATACTTGAAGGTATCCGTATTTCAGGAACTACAGAAAAACAAATAATTGTCTCAAATATGGTCCCTAGTAAGGGACGATTTTTAATGCCATTTGATGTTGAGTATAAAAAATCAGTTGCTGTCATTGGCTCTGAAATAGCTGATGGACTTTATGGTAATTCAGATCCTATCGGTAAAAATATAAAAATTGGTCGCAACAAGTTTTTGGTCATAGGTGTGATGGAAAAACAAGGGACGAGTTTTTTTGGAGGCCCTAACTTTGATCGCCAAATATATATTCCTATTACCACCTTTGGAAAAACATTAGGCCATAATGGTGGACGAGCTAATGTTAATATTGCGATTAAAGCCCCCTCTCAAGAATCAATGGCTGACTTTGAATTTGAAGTGATTGGTGAGATGCGTAAAATTCGTGGTTTGAAACCCGCTGAAGAAGATGATTTTTCAATTAACAAACTAGACACATTGCTTGATGCTTACAACAACATGATGGGAGCTGTTGTACTTGTCGGTTTAATTATTACGAGTATTTCGTTATTTGTTGGTGGTGTTGGAGTCATGAATATTATGTTTGTTTCCGTTACTGAACGAACAAAGGAAATTGGGATCAGAAAAGCCATCGGCGCTAAACGACGTAGTATTTTATTACAATTTCTGTTCGAATCTTCAATTATCTGCTTATTCGGTGGCATTATTGGTTTAAGTATTGCGGCTTTACTGACCGAGATCATCAATGAAATGTTAATGCCTGCAAGCTTGTCTCCTTCCATTATCATTACCGCCCTGCTTATCTCTGTATTTGTTGGTGTAGTTTCAGGGTTTGTACCCGCCTATCGTGGGGCAAAGCTTGACCCTATAGAGGCACTTAGGTATGAATAATTTAATGTTAAATACAATAATACTTATGATTGATAAGGAGTTATCATTATGATTTTAGATACTTTTGTAATGTCCCTTTCTGCTATACGGGTCAATAAGTTACGTTCTTCTTTGACCCTTATTGGTGTCATTTTAGGTGTCGCGTCAATTATTGCGGTAATGACCGCTATTTCAGTTATTCAAAGTACGATGGAAAAAGAAATGACTGTTTTAGGCACTCAAACATTTCAGGTACAAAAGTGGCCTAATGGTTTTAGCTCTAATGAGCAACGACGAGCGGCAATGAAGTGGCCTCCAGTAACGACAAAAGAAGCACAATTAATTCGTGATAATGTTAGCTCGGTAGATTTAGTGGGGACCGAATTTTGGGACGGTGGTAAAACAGTTTCCTATCGTGGATATACGACAGAGCCTGCGACTTCTTTGTGTGGTGGCTCTCCGGAATATCCAGAAAATAATACTCACTATATAGAATTAGGTCGTAATCTTTCTCGTATGGATATGCTTACCGCTCGTAAAGTGGTGGTATTGGGTAACTCATTGGCTAATGAATTATTTCCATTTTCTGACCCTATTGGAAAAGAGGTTAGAGTTGACGGCAACAAGTACGAAGTTATCGGCGTTTTCATTAAAAAGGAATCAGCATTTGGTGGGCCTTACGAAACGATGGCGTTGATCCCAGGCACCACTTACACCAAGCTTTATGGTTCAGTTAATGGTAGAGGATTTCCTCGCTCTGCTAATGTTACTATTCATTCAAAAACACCTGAATTATTACAAGATGCGATTGAAGAAACTCGACAGGTATTAAGAAAATCAAGAAAACTAAAACGTAATGAAGACGATAATTTTCATTATTTCACCAGCTTAAGCCAAATCGAAAATTTTAATCAGACAACTCAAGGTGTTAAATTAGGGGCGTTTATTTTAGGTGCCGTATCGCTCATTGTTGCGGGTATTGGCATTATGAATATCATGCTAGTGTCGGTTACTGAACGAACCAAAGAAATTGGCATTCGAAAATCGTTAGGGGCTAAAAGGTCTAACATTTTACTACAGTTCTTATTTGAAGCTGTTGTACTTTGTAATGTAGGCGGAATTATCGGAATATTACTTGGCTTCGGTTTAGGAAATGTTATGACATTAATGACCAGTTTTGAGGCTAATATTCCTTATGAATGGGCGTTTATTGGCATGATTTTCTGTAGTGTTATCGGTATTACTTTTGGGATGATCCCAGCGATTAAAGCTTCTAAACTCAATCCTATTGATGCTTTGCAGTATGAATAAGTTAAATAAAGTTAGCCAAATTCATTGAGCTTAGCCCTATCTGATTAATAAAACCAAAGTGTACTCTTGTTTCACTTTGGTTTTTTATATAGGCAGTTACTAACATCACTTCTATAGAAAAGTCGCTATTTCTTCAAGCGGTTTTTTAACTTGAGCATGATGTGGAACTGTTGCATCTTCACTTGGATATCCAGCAATAAGTAACATATAAGCACGATCGTTTTCAGGACGGCCACAGACTTTACTTAAAAATGACATGGGTTTAGGCGTATGCGTTAACGTGACTAATCCTGATGTATGTAAGGCATTAATTAAAAATCCTGTCGCAATTCCAACAGACTCATGTACGTAATAATTGGTATTTTTATCTTCTGAACTTATGCCACCTTTTTTTTGACTAAAAATAGCAATAAGCCATGGTGCATGCTCTAAATAAGGTTTATTAGCGTCTGTTCCTAGCGCTTTCAAAGCCCCTAACCACTCTTCTCCTGCTCGCCCTTCATAGAAGCCACGTTCATGGAACTCTGCTTGCTCTCTAATTTGCTTTTTTATGTCGCTACTGTGTACAGCGACAAAATGCCAAGGCTGATGATTAGCGCCACTTGGTGCAGTCGCAGCAGCTTTTATACAGTTCTCAATAATTTCTTTAGGTACGGGGCGTTCACTAAAACTACGAATACTATGACGACGTTTTATATCAAGATAAAAATGCTCTGAGCGCGATACCATCTCTTCTACTGGGTATTCAATATAATCATTTAGTGGTGTTGAGTCGTGCGCTATCATGGAGATTAACCTTATTCTCTTTATTTAATGAATGAGGATATACCACACTACAGATATTGTAAATGCAACAACTCAATTTAACATGATAAATAAGAGAAAATTATAAGCCTTTCGCCTTAAAATAAGTCATTCAAAGCCTAGTAAATTATAGAAAAACGCGCTTATTTGATTTTTAATAACATGATATCTGACTCACCTTGCCAAACTGAATACAGCAGTTTTGAACAAGACTGGTTTACGTCAAATTGCATGCCTTCAGAAATTGGGGATTCAAAAACAAGCACTTTTTTCTTAGAATCAAAAAAGTATTGCCAAACTTGTTTCATATTATTTTCTTTATTAGCAAAGAATAAACTGTCTTCACAAATCTTAAATTGTGTTCTTCTGGGTAAACCTTCTATGATTAAAGACTCTTGCTTGGATCCCAGATGCATTTTCCACAAACCTAGATCTTGATATTTAGTGAAAATCAACTCTTTACCGTCATAGCTTTCTTTACCGTTATAGCCGCCTTTTGGTGTTATCAATTCTGGAATAGATTTTCCTGTTATCAACTGTCGCCATATTTGCCAATCACCATTTTTATCGGAACTATAATATAACCAACGTGAATCCTTTGATATTGATGGATGAACCGCAACATCATTAATTGTTTCAATTGTCGATGCCTTATCGGTATCTGTATTAACGAGTAGTATTTTATTATCACCCGTTTCGATGATCATGCTCTTGTTATCAGCTAACCATATATATGAATCTAATCTTTTTGATGAATCTATACTCTTCAAGGGAAATAAACGTTCTCCATTATCAATCCATAAAGCGAGTTCGCCCTGCCGATTAGATAAAAAAGCAATAGATTCTGAATTGTCACTTATTACTGGTTTTTCATCAATGAAGCTAGAATTCGTTTTTGTAATAAGTTTATCCTTTATTACTTTGTTAATTAAATTTTTATGCCAGAGATCTACTTCGAAATTTACTTGAGTATAAAGTATGTTATTTTGAGCTTTTTGAGGATTAAAAATGAAGCCCGTAGATGAATAAAGATGGTCTACTTTTTGTTGTTCAATTTGAAGCTGATATAAATTACCTGGCGATTTTCCATCGCTATATATCACCGTTTCGTCATCTAAAAAGCTGACAGACCAAACGAGAAAATCAAACTGCCAAACCTTGCTAATGGCGAGACTTGTCGTATCCATAATATATAATTCGCTATTATCCCAATATTTAGCTCGTAAAAAAGCCAGTTTCTCGCCATTACTGGATATTGCGATGGCATAGTCACCATAAAAGCTATCAGGAACTTGAGAGATGTTTTGTATTCTTCCGGTATCAAGCGTTAATTGTTGGATCAAATAAGGATGCTGGGAGGACTTTCTATCCGTGTAAATTACTTTCGTATCATCTGCAGACCAGACTAGAGTTGAAAAGTGCTCGCTAGCGTCACACTCAGTTAATTTGGTGGTCGTCAGAGGCTGCATTTGGTTATCTAAATTCATTAACATTAGCTGGCAAGATGCTAAGTTCTTTTCAAAATAGACAATCGATTTAGACGTTGAAGAAAATGAGGCCGCACTGATGTTTAAATTATTATCCGTTAATTGGATGACCTGAGCACTGTCTGTAGATTTTATGTATAGCTGCAGAGGTGACAACAAATCTTTTTGATGGGTATAGATTAACCATTTTCCGTCAGGAGAAAAGCTAGCACCTGATTCATTGCCCTTTAAGCTTGTTAAAGGCTGAAGCGTTTTTTCTGTATAATTGATACTTTCAACAGGAAAATATTTGTAAGATACAAAGAGTATTACCACAAGAATAGCTAAAATCACAAAGACCTTTGAGCGCTTTTTTACCGTGTTTACCGTTTTTAACGAAGGAAAAGTAACAAGAGCAATAAGTTGATAACCTTGTTTAGCTACCGTTTTAATGTATTTCGGTGCGACAGTATCATCACCCAAAGACTTGCGTAATTTTGCGATAACTCTATTTACTGCACCGTCACTAACTTGTCCCTGCCATAAGGCATCTATTAATTCCTTTCTCGATACAACTTGGTTAGGCCTTTTTGCTAAATATGTTAATACTTCAATTAATCTCGGTTCAACAATATGTGTCTGACTTTTATCTGAAATTTTGTTTAATTTTGGTTCAACCAACCAATCAGCAACAAAATATGTGCCCGAAAGGTTGGTATGTGGTGTGCTTTTTTCAGATATTGTCATTTATTTATAAGTCATTATGTTATTTATTACTCTGTTAGTTTAACGGCTATCACCTTGATTTTAAAGTCATCACTTAATCATCATCAAAAGATATTAAAACCATATTCAATACTTCCTAGCCAGACTTCTGATTTAAGTGTTAAAAAGAGCTTAAATAAATGGGAGAGTAAAATGATCAACAGAATTAACTTCATTGCGTTTTTAATTTTAATATCTATTATCGGCTGTGGTGGCAGCGATGAACAAACAAAGACTGCTATAACAATACCTGAAGAAGTATTTGAGTATGAAGTGCCAGAACAAACTCAAGATGGCTGGCAGACAGCAACATTAGCAGATGTGAGTATTGATGAAAAATCAATCGAAGATATGATGCTTTCGGTGAGTAAAGGAAAGTATCGATATATAGATAGTATCGTCATTGCTAAAGACGGCTATTTAGTTCATGAAGGTTATTTTGGCGGAAGTACCAGAGATTCATTAAATGATATAAGATCAGTTTCAAAAAGTATCATTTCAACAATCGTTGGACTCGCAGTAGATGCTGGCCATATTTCAAGTGTCGAAGACAAAGTAATGACCTTATTTCCAGAGTATGACTTACTCCAAAATTGGCATGAAAGAAAAAGTGATATTAGCATTAGGCATTTGTTAACGATGTCGTCAGGTCTAGCTTGTAATGACACCCAACTTGTTTCACCTGGTGGAGAAAGCACCATGTTTAAAAGTGATGATTGGTTGGAGCACTTTTTAACCCTGCCCTCTCTTAGAGAAGCGGGTGCAGAATTCGCATATTGTGCAGGAAGTGTGGTTGGTTTAGCTGGAATACTCGAGAAATCAACTCATATGAAAGGCATAGATTTTGCTGATGAATTTCTTTTTAAACCACTCAATATTAATAATTATAACTGGTTAAAAACCAATGGTGATTTGTTGCATCCCAATGGTTTATTTATAAATTCAAGGGATATGGCAAAAATCGGTCAAGTTATGATGACAGGAAAATGGAATGACCAAGTGATCTTATCTCAAGAATGGATAACGCAAGCAACCTCTCATCAATTTACTGATGCAGATTTAGATAGCTTAGGTTTTTTATGGTGGAGACACAGCACCTTCGATCTTGATTTATTCTATGCTCATGGCAAAGGAGGAAAAACCATTGTGGTAATACCTAAATTGAATATTGTGATAGCAATAGCAGCTTCAAATGACCCTAGTATTGCTTTAGGATTAAATTGGAAAATAATTAGTGACTTCATTCTTCCAGCCTTAAAGTAATAAATTACTTTTATATTAATAAATAGCTATATAAAAAAAGCGCCTTTCGGCGCTTTTTTATTAATATAATCTTAGCTAATATTAGTGAGTATTAACCAATAAATGCACGTGCATTACGGAACATGCGTACCCAAGGTGAATCTTCTTGCCATTCATCTGGATGCCAAGAGTTAGCTACAGTTCTAAAGACACGTTCTGGATGAGGCATCATAATAGTAACGCGTCCATCAGTAGTGGTTAGTGCCGTAATGCCGTCTGGAGAGCCATTCGGGTTAGCTGGGTATGTTTCAGTAACTTGACCGTAGTTATCAACATAACGCATTGATACTGTGCCAGAATCATTTGCTTCGCCAATTGCATCTTCAGAGCTAAATTCTGCATGGCCTTCACCATGAGAAACAGCGATAGGCATACGTGACCCAATCATACCTTTAAACAATACTGACGGGCTTTCTTGAATTTCAACTAGTGAAAAACGTGCTTCAAAGCGTTCAGATTTATTTTGTACAAAGTGCGGCCAAGCATCAGAGCCAGGAATGATTTCTTTTAGGTTTGACAACATCTGACAACCGTTACAAACACCTAATGTGAAAGTATCTTCACGTTCAAAGAAAGCTTTGAACATTGTTTTTGCATCTTTGTTGAATAAAATTGATTTTGCCCAACCTTCACCAGCACCTAATACGTCACCGTAAGAAAAACCACCACAAGCGACTAAACCATTAAAATTAGCTAAATCAGTACGGCCAGATAAAATATCAGACATATGAACGTCAATGGCAATAAAACCAGCTCGGTCAAATGCCGCTGCCATTTCTACATGAGAGTTAACACCTTGCTCACGCAAAATAGCAATCTTAGGATTAGAACCTTTAAGCGCATCTTGTGCGATTAATTTAGCAACAATATCTTCGTTAATATCAAAAGTAAGTTCGGTATTTAAGCCCGGATCTTCTGTATCAAATTTAACGTCATGCTCTTGTTGAGCACATTCAGGATTATCACGCATTGACTGCATATTGTAAGTCGTTTGTGCCCAAGTCGTACGGTAATAGGTACGAGAATTTTCTAGTACTACTTCACCGTCGCGGCTAAAACGAATTGTATCTTCGTTATTAATGCGGCCTATATCAGTACAGCAATCTTCAATGCCGTGCTCAACAAAAATTGCGTGAATCGCATCAACATCGCTTTCACGAATTTGAATTACAGCGCCAAGTTCTTCATTGAATAATATATCGACATCATTACCCGATGCAGAGGTTAGTTTAGATAAATCAATATCAACACCCGTGTGACCTGCAAAAGCCATTTCGACAACAGTCGTAAATAAACCACCATCAGAAATATCGTGATAAGCAATAAGCTTTTCGTCACGCACAAGCGTTTGCATCGCGTTAAAGAAACCTTTTAATGTTTCAGGGCTATCAACATCTGGTGTTTCGTTGCCAAGATGCTTATAAACTTGCGCTAAACATGAACCACCTAAACGCTTTTTGCCTTTTGATAAATCAATAGCAACAATTCGTGTATCACCTTGGTCAATTCGTAATTCAGGGGTAACCGTTTTACGAATATCTTCAACAACACCAAAGGCGGTGATGATTAATGACATCGGTGAAGTAACAGCTTTCTGCTCGCCATTATCTTCCCATTTAGTTTTCATCGACATGGAGTCTTTACCAACCGGAATCGTTAACCCTAATGCAGGACAAAGCTCTTCACCAATGGCTTTAACTGCTTCGTATAAACCAGCATCTTCACCCGGATGACCCGCTGGAGACATCCAGTTAGCAGACAATTTAATACGGTTCAAATCGCCAATGTCTGTACCAGCAATGTTTGTTAAAGATTCTGCGACAGCTAAACGAGCAGAAGCGCCAAAGTTTAATAAAGCAACAGGAGTACGTTCACCTAAAGACATCGCTTCGCCATGGTAAGAATCAAGAGCAGAAGCGGTAACACCACAATCGGCTACAGGTACTTGCCAAGGACCAACCATTTGGTCACGATTAACCATACCGGTTACCGAGCGATCACCAATGCTAATTAAAAAGGTTTTTTCTGCAACCGTTGGTAAAGATAAAATTCGTTGAGCGGCATCTTCTAACGTGATATCCGTTAATGAAAAGTCATCACCCGTCGCAGTTTCTGTTTTGACATCTTTGAATATTTTTGGTGTTTTACCTAATAAAACGTCAAGCGGTAAATCAATCGGAGTATCTAATTTATCGTTACCTGCAAAATGTGAATCAGTAACGGTTAAATGATTTTCTTCAGTAGCACGACCAACAACAGCATATGGAGCACGTTCACGGGCACATATTTGTTCAAAGGTCGCTAAATTTTTATCTGATACGGCAATAACATAACGTTCTTGAGATTCGTTACACCAAATTTCATGAGGCGCCATGCTGCGTTCATCGTTAGGGACGTTACGAAGTTCAAAAACACCACCACGGCCGCCATCAGCAACTAATTCAGGGAAAGCATTTGATAAACCACCGGCTCCCACATCATGAATGAAGGCAATAGGGTTCTCTTCGCCTAACTGCCAACACTTATCGATAACTTCTTGGCAACGACGTTCCATCTCTGGATTTTCACGTTGCACAGAAGCAAAATCTAAACTTTCAGCAGATTGACCTGAAGCCATTGAAGATGCAGCACCGCCACCTAAACCAATGTTCATTGCAGGGCCACCAAGGGCAATTAAGTTAGCGCCAACGATAATTTCACGTTTTTGTACATGTTCATCACGAATATTACCTAAACCACCGGCAAGCATAATCGGCTTATGGTAACCACGGACTTCAACACCGTTGAACGAGTTAACTTCTTCTTCGTAAGTACGGAAATAACCTAAAATAGCCGGTCGACCAAATTCATTGTTAAATGCTGCGCCACCTAGAGGGCCTTCCATCATTATATCTAATGCTGAAACGATACGACCCGGCTTACCAAAATCAGTTTCCCAAGGTTGTACAGAATTAGGAATACGTAAATTTGACACTGAAAAGCCAACTAAACCGGCTTTTGGCTTAGAACCAATACCTGTTGCGCCTTCGTCGCGAATTTCACCACCTGAACCTGTAGCTGCGCCTGGGTATGGAGAAATTGCTGTTGGGTGGTTGTGTGTTTCAACCTTCATTAATATTTGGATGTCTTCATGATGGTAACCATAAACATTCGTTTGGGGATTTGGGAAGAAACGACCGCCTTTATTACCCACCATAACCGCAGCATTATCTTTATAAGCACTAAGCACATAGTCAGGATTTATTTCATGGGTGTTACGGATCATTTTAAATAATGATTTCGGCTGTTTTACACCATCGATAGTCCAATCAGCGTTGAATATTTTATGACGACAATGTTCAGAGTTAGCTTGGGCGAACATATAAAGTTCGATGTCGTGTGGATTACGACCTAATTTTGTAAAGTTTTCGAATAAGTAATTAACTTCGTCGTCAGCTAGTGCTAAACCTAATTCAACATTGGCAGTCACTAATGCATTTTTCCCACCATTTTCAATATCAATAGCGGTTAATTCGCCTGGTTCAGCCGTAGCAAATAAAGATGTAGCTTCAGATACTTCAGTAAAAACGACTTCCATCATACGATCTGAAATTAAGTGATTAAGCTGAACTTGCTGATCTGCATTCAAGTCATCACTGGTGATGTAATAAGCAATACCACGCTCTAGACGGGTAATTTTAGCTAAACCACAGTTATGGGCAATATCTGTGGATTTTGATGACCAAGGAGAAATAGTACCCGGACGTGGCGTTACCAATAAGAACTGACCTACCGGTTCGTGTTCTTCAATGGTGGGGCCATACTTAAGAAGTTGTTGTAAAACTTGAAATTCTTCATCATTAAGATCTGTTGAGATATGCGCAAAATGTGTGAATTCAGCATAAATATCTGAAACAGGAAGTTGTAATTCAGCACATTGAGCTAATAATTTTTTAACTCGAAAGTCTGAAAGTGCCGGAGCGCCGCGAAGGGTTTTCATCAACATCGTCATAAACGTAATCACCAGTTTAGTTTTATTTTAGCCACATTGAATGCCTAAAATAATGGAAGAAAAAATCGCGCGTATTATAATTGATATTAAAGGTTTTGATAAGCCTTAAAAGGCTAACTTTAAAAGTTAATCGCTATAATTGATAAAAAGTACTTTGAATAAAACGAGAATCACGACACAATGATATTCGATGATAAAATTAAATTTTAAAATAGCTAAAAAAATCAGCAAGTTTGCAGGCTTAGTCTTCTTAAGCGTTTTTTTACTATTCGGCTGTCAGCCCAAAGAAAAAAATGCCAGTTTGCAGCGAATTATTGAACGCGGCTATATTTCGGTGGGTACTATTTATGGACTAACTAGTTATTACCTCGAGGCTGAGGGTGCTGCGGGCTTTGAATATGAGTTGGTCAGAAAGTATGCCGACTCATTAGACGTAGAATTAAAAGTTGTTCCTAGTTATAGCCTTGAAGAACTCTTTAATAAATTAGACAGTGGCGAAGTCGATATTCTAGCGGCAGGTTTGGCGGTTACCGACAAAAGACGTCAACAATATAATTTCTCTCCGAGTTACGACAACATCAGTCAAAAACTTGTTTTCAAACAAGGTGGTATCCGTCCAAGAAAACTGAAAGATTTAACGGGAAATCTCTTGATCATGGCACATTCTAGTCATGAAGAAAACTTAGTCCAATTAAAAGACAACAACAGTGAATTAAAGTGGCAAGTCAGTGATGAGTTTGATAGTGAAGAGTTATTACTGAAGGTGCTATCAGGAGAAATAGACTATACTGTTATCGATAGTAATACCCTCGCGGTTAATCGACGCTATTATCCTGAAATAAGTATTGGTTTTACGATAAAAAAATCACAACCTGTTGCTTGGGCGGTTAAAAAAAATAACGACCAGTCTATTTATGCTAGTCTCGTAGAGTTCTTTGGCAAAGTACATCACGACGGCACGTTACTCGCGCTTGATGACAAATATTATGGCCATGTTGAAGAGTTCAACTATGTTGATACCCGTATGTTTATCAAAGCGGTAGAAAAAAAATTACCAAAATATCAGCCTTTGTTTGAAAAGTATGGTCAAGAGCTCGATTGGCGTTTACTTGCAGCGATTAGTTATCAAGAATCTCATTGGAAGCCCCATGCTCGTTCATATACCGGTGTACGTGGCATGATGATGTTAACATTGCCAACAGCAAAACAAATGGGCATAAAAAGCCGGTTAGATGCCGAACAAAGTATTCGCGGCGGTGCTAAGTATTTTAAACAAATGATAGACCGAATGCCTGACAGAGTACTATTACCCGACAGGTTATGGTTTGCCCTCGCCTCATATAATATTGGCTTAGGTCACTTAAATGACGCGCGTAAAATCACAGAAAAGCAAGGTGGTGATCCCGATCGTTGGGTAGAAGTTAAAGATCGCTTGCCTTTATTGAAGCAAAAAAAATATTATAAGCCAACAAAGTACGGTTATGCCCGTGGCGATGAAGCAGTAAATTATGTTGAAAATATCAGACGTTATTACGACACACTTACCTGGATGGATAATAAAGCAAAAGAAAATACCTTACCTCCTCCGGTTGAAGTAAAAGCAGTAACGATTACAGAATAAATGCTTATAACTGATAAATTGTCATAAAAATGAAACAACGTTTAGCGATACTAGTGGACATACAATATAGATAGAGAGATAACATGAACAATAGAATTAGACGACAAGTACAAAGCACACACAGAAAAAGACAACTACAACGCCAGAAGCAAAAAATAAACTCAAGACGCTTAGGGCAATTCTTAATTGAAAACCAATAGACACTCGAATACTGGTTTTCAGCGTAGACAAGTTATATATGTTTTCCTCGTGTCCATGTGGACGTCGTTAATAAACGTTCGCCAGCATCAACAGCACCTGTTTCCATGGTTGTTCCCATAGAGTCATTCCACCGATTTAAGTAACCAAATAAAGATATAACGCCAAGAATTTCTACAATCTCACCATCATCCCAATACTTATGAAGTTCATCAGAAATATTATCATCAACGGCATTAGGTACACTTGAGGCTGCAAGCGCAAATTCAAAAGCTGCTTTCTCCCCTGCACTGTACATTTCACTTTCTCTAAAAGACCAGATATTAGCGAGTCGCTCGTCAGTTCCACCATAGCGTTCAGCCGCTAAAATAGTATGTGCTTCACAATAACGACACCCGGTATTTGCACTGGTAATGTATCCAATTAACCGTTTTTGTTCAGCTGTAACATTCCCGTCATTTGCCATAACAGCCATATTCAAATTTATAAAAGCCTTAGCAATCGCAGGACGACGTTGCATGGTCAATACGCTGTTTGGGCAGAAACCTAATGTTTCATTAAAGAAACGTGCTAATTCTGTCACTTCTTCATTTTCATCTGTCGAAAGCGGGGTAACTAATGCCATATGCATCTCCGATTATTAAGTGGATTGATAAATATTAAACTCAATATAAAGCATGGATGTTGCAATTGCAACATCTATACTTTATTGTTACTAAAATAAACACAGCTAACTTTTTACAAGATAAGTCAGCCTGAATAATAGTGTTCTAAAATTCATATCCTCAATAAAAGTTAAAATCACTTGCAAGATGTATTAATTAGATTATTATATTGTGCACAAGTTAATTTTGTGCGATTTAAATTAATCACACCATACAAAGGTTATTATCATGTCTATATTGAATAAAAAGATGCCACTACTCTCTGGCGATATGCAAGATTTGTCAGAATATCAAGGCAAGGTAGTGTTAATTGTTAATACGGCAAGTAAATGTGGCTTTACCAAACAATACCAAGGTCTAGAAGCTTTATATACTAAATATAAAGATCAAGGATTGGTTGTCCTAGGTTTCCCATGTAATCAATTTGGCGAACAAGAAAAAGGCGCTGACACAGAAATAGCGGCTTTTTGTCAGAAAAACTATGGCGTTAATTTCCCAATGTTTTCTAAAATTGAAGTAAACGGAGATAATACCGCTGAGTTGTACCAAGAACTTAAAGTAGAAGCTCCAGGTATTATGGGCACTAAAAAAATCAAATGGAATTTCACTAAATTTCTAATCAATAAAGAAGGCAATGTTGTAACTCGCTATGCGCCGCTGACTAAGCCTGAAGCTTTAGTAACTGATATTGAAGCTGCATTAGCATAACTGTTTATGAAAAATAATGAAAAAGGGTTGGAGCACTTCCCTGCCCTGCATTTGGATAAGCAATTTTGCTTTAGTTTATACAGCTTATCTCGCCGTGTAATTCAGAGCTATACCCCACTTTTAAAACCCCTTGATTTAACCTACCCGCAATATCTAGTGTTATTAGTTTTATGGCAGCAGTTAGAAAATGAGAAAAATACGATATCTGTGAGTAAGTTAACAAAAGAATTAAAATTAGATACGGGCACCGTTACGCCATTATTAAAACGTATGGAAAGTAAAGGTTTGCTCAGTCGTACCCGCAGTACGAAAGATGAGAGAATAGTAATAGTTGAATTATCGACGAAAGGTTTATCTTTGCGCGAACAAGCAAAAAAAATACCTCAGTCATTACTTTGTCAATCGACTGTTGAACCCGAAAAAGTAATGGCCCTTCGAGAGCAATTACAGCAAATGCTAGCTTTGTTGAATTGATAGACTCACCAACGTAAGTGTGAATAAAATATAGAATTGATGTTCAATCATTCAAATATGCAATTAAAAAAACCTCAATTACAGCAATGTAAATGAGGTTTTTAGTTTATTGTTGTTAGCTATTAGGGTCCAACAATGACCGGTTAATTATTTAACCTTTACGCCAAGTTGTTTTACCTGCGCTGTCTTCAACAATAATATTCATCGCAGCTAACTTATCACGCGCTTCATCAGCTAATGCCCAATTTTTGCTGGCTCTAGCATCATTACGTTGCTTAATTAAGGCTTCGACTTCAACAACTTCGTCATTGTCACCCTCACCTTGTAAAAAGCTTGCCGGATTTAATTGCAATAATCCAATTAAATCACCTAAAGCTTTAAGTGTTGCTGCCAAATAAGGAGCTTTTTCACTATTTTCGTTTTTAGCTACATTGAGCTCTTTTGCTAAATCAAATAATACTGCTAATGCTTGCGGCGTATTAAAATCGTCATTCATGACTTTAATAAACTCAGCAACATACGAATCATCTTTATCCAAAGAGAATTCAGTAGCAACATCAACATCACGTAAAGCCGTGTATATACGTTCTAAGCCAGAACGTGCTTGATCTAAATTGTCTGTAGAATAATTCAATTGGCTACGATAATGTCCAGAGGTTAAAAAGAATCTAACCGTTTCTGAATCATACTTTTTTAATACGTCACGAATAGTGAAAAAGTTATTAAGCGACTTTGACATTTTTTCTTGGTCAACTTGCACCATGCCTGTATGGATCCAATAATTCACATAAGGCGTATCAAGTGCACAACAACTCTGTGCAACTTCATTTTCATGATGTGGAAATTGTAAATCTGAACCACCACCATGAATATCAAAATGACGACCTAACTCTTTGGCGCTCATTGCAGAACATTCAATATGCCAACCAGGACGACCAGCTCCCCAAGGAGATGCCCAGCTTGGTTCATCCGGTTTAGCTGATTTCCATAAAACAAAATCTAAAGGTGATCTTTTACTTTCGTCAACTTCAACACGTGAACCTGCTTGTAATTGTTCTAAATTTTGCCCGCTTAGCTTGCCATAGTCTTCATAACTAGCAACAGAAAACAGCACATCTCCACTTGTAGCTACGTAGGCATAATCTTTTTCAACAAGTGTTACAATCATGGCAATAATTTCATCCATGTGTGTGGTAACTCTTGGCTCAAGATCAGGACGCTGTATGTTCAATGCATCAAAATCTTCATGCATTAATGCAATAGTGCGCTCTGTAAGTTGATCTGGCGTTTCGTTATTTTCTTGTGCACGTTTAATTATTTTGTCTTCAACATCTGTGATATTACGTACGTAATTCACGTCATAACCAGAAAATCGTAAATATCTAGCGATATTGTCAAAGCTAATATAGGTACGACCGTGACCGATATGACATAAATCGTAAACAGTACAACCACACACATACAAACCCACTTTACCTGCTTCAATTGGGGTAAAAACTTCCTTCTGACGGGTTAATGTATTGTATATCTGTAACATAGGTTTTCTGTCTCCATTTACGATTTCAAAGTTGGTAAGTATTAGTTATTAAAAATTCAACGAATTTTCGATAATTGTACCCGAACAAAGCGCTAGGGTCATTATTTAACATGCAGAATATCTATAAGTTTTCTTTACAGTTCCGTGCTTTCGTTTACAATTCTCACATCAAAAATAGAGAGTAAATAAAATGATCATATTAAAAACAAATTTAGGCGATATCAAAATTGCATTAAACTTTGATAAAGCACCTGTTACAGCAAAAAACTTTCAACAATATGTTGAAGACGGCTTTTATAACGGCACTATTTTTCACCGTGTAATCAAAGGTTTTATGGCACAAGGTGGTGGTTTCGCTACGGGATTAGAAGAAAAAGATTCACGTGAGTCTATCGAAAATGAAGCAAGTAATGGCTTAGGTAATAAGCGCGGAACCTTAGCGATGGCGAGAACACAAGAGCCACATTCAGCTTCAGCGCAATTTTTCATTAACTTAAGCGACAACGACTTTTTAGATTTTAAAAGCGAAACAGTACAAGGTTGGGGTTACTGTGTTTTTGGTGAAGTTGTTGAAGGTATGGATATCGTTGATAAAATGACATTGGTTGATACCGGTCGAATGGGCGGTCATGATGACGTGCCTAAAGAAGACATCACTATTGAATCAGCACTTGTTGAGTCATAATATTTAGTGACTACGACGATAAATAAAGGATCAGTTACTTACTTTATTGCTGATTTACATTTAGCACAAAACAGGCCTGATATAACGGCCTGTTTTTTGTCATTCCTTGAAAATGATGCACCTAAAGCGCAAACACTCTATATTTTAGGTGATTTATTCGAATATTGGATTGGCGATGACGACAAAAATCCCTTTGTCATTGAAGTTGCTAACGCATTAAAAGCAGTAAGCTTACTTGGTACACGTATTTACTTTATCCATGGTAATAGGGATTTCCTTTTAGGTAAACGTTATGCAAAAGCATGCGGTATGCAGTTGTTACCCGAAACAGACCTTATTGACCTCTATGGTAAACCTGTACTCATTATGCACGGTGATACGCTATGTACTCGAGATGTTGCTTATCAAGCATTTAGGAAAAAATCCCGTTCATGGTGGTGGCAGGTTATTGTTAAAAACCTACCGCTCTTTATCCGTAAGAATATTGCAGAAAACTACCGTAAGAAAAGTGCCAGTGCAACCGCATTGAAATCTCAAGCAATTATGGATGTTACGGAAACAGAAGTAATCTCCGAACTTGAGTTACACAGAAGCCAGTTACTGATTCACGGCCACACTCATCGGCCAAACATTCATAACATAGTTGCGAACAACATTGCCGCTCAACGTATCGTTTTAGGCGATTGGTATGAACAAGGTTCATGGCTTAAAGTGACCCCAAATAGTGTCGAGCTCCTTAATCACTCATTTTAAGATTAATCTCATTACTTCAATCAATAATGTTTTCACGCGCTAAAATTATTAATTTTAATGACACTAAAAAAATTTATAAAACACTCTTTTATAGTACTTTACATTGAGTTTACTTTTAATTAACTGTTAATATATGCAAAAATTTTATAGGGTAATAATATGACGCAGGGAAGTTTTCACCAAGCGACAAAGTTGTGTGATGAAGCGCTACAATTTATGCTTTCTCACAATATAGCGCCTGCACCTTCTCATTACTCTGTCGCTTATTGCTATTTTTCGAAAGAAGATTTAGCCCTAAATCAGAAAATAGATTTACAATTAGCGGCTTTCAAACCTCTAGATGATATTTTTCTCGATGCATTATTTACTGAGTTCTTATCAAATACTCAATTAATCGAAGACAAAATTTTTACACCCATTGGCGATACATTGAATAGCGCATTGTTGCAGCTAGATAATCAAGTATCTAGTGAACAAGAAGCAATCAGTAATCTTCATAAAATAGGAAAAGCGTTAGGACGATTAGGGGAATATAAACCTCTACAGAGTATTACAACATTTTTGATCAATGCGATTGGGCAATCTCAAATTCAACATAAGTCTTTATCTTCAGAACTTTATAAAGCGTCGCAAGAAGTTTCATTGCTGAAGCAAAAACTAGAAGAATCTCGACAAGAAGCCATAATTGATACATTAACAGGTCTTTTCAATCGTCGAGGCTGTGATCAAAAATTACAAGAGCTCTCACTTAATAACACACATTCGTCATTGGTCATCGATATTGATCATTTCAAAAAAGTGAATGATTCATTCGGACACAGTATTGGTGACAAAGTGATTAAACTCGTCGCTAAAATAATCAAAGAACATGTGTCAGTTGATGATATTCCGGTAAGGTATGGAGGCGAGGAGTTTGTAGTCGTTTTATCAAATAAATCGCAGAAAATAGCTCATAAAATTGCTGAAAACATTCGTACTGCTATTTCAACATTGAAGCTAGTACAACGTCAAAGTAATACTCAACTCCCACCAATAACTGTCTCTATCGGAGTTGCAGAGTTAGAAACAAATATGACTTGGTCAACACTCTTTAATAAAGCAGACAAAGCTTTATATCAAGCCAAAAATTCAGGCAGAAATTGTTGTGTTTTAGCAAATATGAATGTCGCCTTACCACAGGAAGCGACTCACTAAATTCAAATAATTTATACCGGTAAGCCACTGTGGAACTTAAAGTCTTCATCGGGACTAATAATTAACTCAGCTTCTATATCAGCAAAGTACTTAACACGTTCCGAAATATTCGTCCCTGAAATTTCTGTCGCTAATGATAAGTAATCTTGGTAATGCCGAGCTTCTGAACGCAGTAATGATATATAAAAATCACCTAGTTTTTTGTCAACATGCGGTGCTATTTTAGCAAAACGCTCACACGATCTTGCTTCAATAAAAGCGCCTATAATCAACTTATCCACCATAGCGTCAGGTTCAAAAGATTTCACATGCCTTAACATACCTTTCGCATAACGACACGGAGTAATACTTTGATATTCGACACCGTACTCGTCCATCATTTCGAGTACTTGATAAAAATGATGCAACTCTTCTTTTATCAGTAAAACCATTTTATCGATAAGCTCTTGGCCATGTGCAGAACCCGACTTAGGTAATATTGCTTTGGTTAACTTATTTTTTGACGGCAATGAACGCCAATCACCTTGTCTTTTGTATATTAATTGTTCAAAAGGCTGTAACCAAGCTAATAGCGCATTACTGCTTTCTTTATCAACAGCATATTTTCTTATCAAAAACATCGCAGACTGTGCTGCTTTAAGCTCGCACACTAGGTGATCAATGAGTAAAATAGATAAATTTTCTGGTTTAATTGCTTCTTCAATCCAAGCTTGAGGCGTTTCACATTTTAGAAAAGATAATATGGGTGATAATAATTTTGTCGTCGACATTATGTGAGCTTCTTAGTTATGGATACCAGATGATTACTGATTTTATCATACCCTTATTAATAATTACGCGGCTATTTACATAGAAAAATTAAATTCCAAATAATATCTACTATCCTAGATTCTACTTTATTCGTCACTATCAAAAAAGAGTCTGCTTTTATCAATCAAAACCGAGCCAACAAACACCCACTTAAATACGAAAGAATACATTTTATGGAGTAATGTGGCCCCCAAATTCTCCATATGATTTACGCGCTACTTTTATAAACCTCGCCTTAAGCAATTTTGTAATATAACTATTATGTGCATAACTCTACAAAATATAGTCACAACATTAACGCCTAGTTAGTACCCCGTGACCTCAGCATAACCTTTACCATTAAAACCACCTGTTGCTTTTATCCGACCTTCCCAATAGGGAATCGTTAATTGATTGCGCGAATCTTTGGTGATGCTTTCCATAATAATGGCTGGGCTATTAGGTAATTCAACCTGCCACTTACTTGGATACTCGCGGTTATTTAATGTCACGGTTTCAATGACAGATAGCTTAATATCTTCTTTTGGAATATCAACTGTTTCACCATTGGCCGCTATGCGAGTTCCACGACAATAATCATAACGGTTCTCGTTACCCCGAATGCAAAACAGCATTAGTCCGCGCTGCTCTGATGGAATGTCTGATTGAGTGTCTGATTGAGAGTCAACTAGGCTGAACCAGTCCCAACCAACTTGTTCCTTATCGAGTAAACTAGCGGACCATTCTCTGTCGTACCATGCATTACCAATGACTTTATATGTTTTGCCAGCAAAAGTTAGCCTGCCTTTTACCTGTAAAAATGGATAACTAAAATAATAAGATGCATGGCCACTTTGTGTTTTTTGGCTGTAGCCTTTGTCGCCATGTAATGTTATTGGGCTGTCGTTGAGTATTAATGAAATTTTGTAATTTTCATGTGCTGCTGTTAGCTTCAATGGCAAAAATTCATTCTTGATACTGCTCAATTGCCAATTATCAATACGGGCACTAAACGGCAAACTAGTCACCTTAGCTTGGTTTGCTCGTGAAAAACGTTCAAACGCAACATGCTCTTGTTTGTTCTGCATGGCAAAGTGGGCAAAATAAAGATGGTTATCCCACCATTTTGACTCAACTTTACTCGGCATTAATGTGCGAAATAGTGTCCATTGAACACCGAAAGTTTCGCCAGTGTCACTTTGTAAATTAGCGGTTAGATACCACCATTCAATACCTTGTTCAGCATGAATACCATGATCCTTTGGAAAGTCTAATGTAGTACCCCTTGTTACTGGTTCGCCAATGGCCTCTGGCAAACTAGCCGGTGTTGTTTTTTGCTCCACAGGCTGACAAGCGCACAGTACAAAGGTCAATAACATTAAAACAAGCCAAGTGGGTGATCCTCTTTTCAACATTCGCCTTTCTATCACGAGATCACAGCTCCTTGCTTTCTAAGTTTGTTAATTTTCGAATAGGTAAATATGCACACAAAACCGATACACCAATCAAGGTGAGACACGTTAATAATAAACTGGGTAAGTCTAAACTAAAGTGAATGGTCCAGCCAAATGCAATCGGCATGACAAACTTCAATAACGCAAAGCCAAGTGCAAAACCAAGCGGGACAGCAAATAATGCGGTAAATAACACCACACCTGTGGTTTGCATAAGTTTCATGGTTAATAATTGCTGCTGGGTTACACCTAAGATACGTAATATGGTCAATTGTTTTAATTGGTTAACACTCAAACTTAACAGGCTGGTGCACAGACTTAACAAGGCTATGGCGAGAATAAAACCATTCAGCGCTTTGGTGACGACAAACGTATCTTCAAACAATGCATTGGCAATTTTTTTAAATCGTTTGTTGGCTAAAATTTTTGTACTGTCTTGTTTAAACTCGTTAATTAAACGCTCGCTAAAGGCCGCAACTGAAGTGCTACTTTTTAAACGAAGCGAATAACCAAAGATACCGCTGTTTAGTGCTGCGTTTTTTTGCCGTTGCTCTAATGTCAGTAATGACATCCTTGGGTTACCATAGTCATAAAAAAATCCGGTTATACGACAACTGAACTTGCTTGAATTTTGCTCAAACATAGCCAAGTTACCCAACGAAAAACCAAACTTAATTTTACTTTGCTCATTAGCCAAGCATCCTTTGTCAGTAAAGTGTTGACTATTAATGGGTAAACCTGATGTCAGCGAAATATGCTGATAATGTGTATAGTTTTCACCATAACTTGTAAGGAGAGTAGGAACATTGTTGACCTTGCCAATACTTTCCATATAAATACTTAATTGCTTAACTTCAGACAAGTTACTGAGTGATTGCCTTAAGTTGTTATCGAGCTTATCGATACGTAAATAAATATCTGCACTCAATTGTTTTTCAAGATGTGCATTTAATGTATGGCTAAAACTTTTCACCATAATTTGCATGCCAATAGCACTGCCAAGAGCGACTAAAATCGCAATAATGGCAATATGAAGGTCTTTTACATGAAATCGCGTATCGGCATGAAGCCACTGTGTTAACGGATCAGTCATGCTGATAGGTATCGAAACCACAGCAGAAAGTGCTTTAGGCACGAGCAAAATAAACAACATTAAAAGGGTAAAACACAAGAGTAAAGCTTGGTATTCGCTCGTTGCGTAGTTAAGTAACCAAATCAACCCCGCTAAGCTACTGACCAACAAGCCGTAAAACATAAATTTACCTTTATTGGCAACTTGCTTAGCTTGTGCTAACAATATCAAAGCTAGGGCAGATATATTAAGTACAAAACCCAATAAAACATTAATCCATTGCCAATTGATAACCAGCGCTTTATCTAGTTGATATAAGCTAACCAAGGTTCGATTAACATCAAGCACTAATGTATTGGCAATTAGGTAGCCCCCGAAAGTGCCTAATAGTGCGGTAAGAATACTCATAAGAATAAGTTCAACCATCAGGCTCAGTTGAATACTTAGTTTAGTGCAGCCCAATAACTGCATTTGTTTTAATAATTTTTTCCTTGCGGTTAAAGTGAGCTTTATCGCGTTAAAGCTCAAAAATGCCGCAACAATATAGCCAAGCATGGCAAGTGCTGTAAGATTAAAAAAGAACGCTTCTGATAAAACATCAAACGATTGTTGCTCCACATCAATTAGCTGTGCTTGCCCTGCAATCAATTGTTTTATTGTTGCTAATTGCTGACTTGTAGCATTCGATAGTTCAATAAAGCTGAGCTGCCCTTTGGCATCTAATAAATAATCTGCATTGGCAAGGTCGGTAATTGCCCAAAGACCAATACCATCGACCAAATTAATATCTGGCTGAACTTGGCCATTTTGAAGTACAAATTGTGCTTGGCTGCCCTTTTGGGGGTAAATGCGTTGTTTAAATTGCGAGTCGACTAACAAGGAAGAGAGGGAAAAGTGCGGTGACGTTTTATCTGCATGGGCATCACTTTGTTTATATTGCCTATCGTTTAACCACAACAAAGTATCCACACCTTGAATGGCAAGTGTTTGCCCTTTATTGGTTTTTAATTTACCGCGCAAAACAGGTTGCGCATTTATAAAACCATGCTGACGTAAACTGAGCCATAGTTCGCCATCAAGATAGTATTTTCCCGTCAGTGGTCTAATTAAATGAGTGACGGGATTATTGATGAGCGCAGAGGAATTTTGATAGCGTGTATTGGCCTCTTGATTAAGCCCTGAAATTGCAGTTAACAGTGCACTTCCTAAACTAAACCCTAAAACAAATAATGCCATTAACCAAGGATGTCTTCGATAAAACGCGAAATGAGTGGCTAGGATCAGTTTGATTTCGTTACTCAAAGCGGCCATCTCTTAGCACTTTTACCTGATCGAAGTAATCCGTTAATTGATGACTATGAGTCACCATCACCAAGTTGATTTTCCGCACACTGCACAACTCAGTAAGTAGTTTAACAACTTGGTGCGAACGCTTTCGATCTAAGTTGCCGGTTGGTTCATCAGCAAAAATAATCTGTGGTTTATTGAGTAAAGCTCTAGCGATGCCAACTCTTTGTTGTTCGCCGCCAGATAGCTGATGAGGTAATGAGTCGAGCTTGTTTTGTAGCCCTAGTTCATTGACGAGGTGATCAAGTTCATCAGCCGCTTTTTTTGGAAAGTTTAATTTATGTTGAAATAAAATATTTTGCTTTACGGTTAAACAATCTAGCAATTGATAATGCTGAAATATTAAACCTATTTTACGGCGATAAAGGGTGAGTTCTTTTTCACTAAGCAATGAGAGCTCTTGGTTATTAACACTTACGAAGCCGCTATCTGCTTGTAGTAGACCCGCTAAGAGATGCAAAAAAGTGGTTTTACCTGAGCCACTATCTCCAAGCAATGCAAGATGTTGTGCTGCAGGTACTGATAAATCAAGCTGATTTAATATATTAAGTTTGTTATCGCCATCATTACGGCTAAAACATAAATCGTTTACTTCAATCACGGTAACTCCTTGTTAGTGTATGTCATTTTAACGTAACAATACTCGCGAAACCACCAGGAAATATATCGCAATAATTATTAGCTTGCTTTGAGCTTGATTGTTATATTTATGGTTGCATTTTTAAGGTTTTCAATCGTCTATATGTTGCGATAAGTGTCTTGCTTTTGATCATCACTGCGTAGTTTACGCTTAGCGAAATGAGTGAATATTATACAATAATTGCACCCATTATTTACTTATAAAAACTGAGTTTCATACCTAGGCATCCAGTTCACATACGAGATGATCAATTAAGAATATAGGAAGGCTTTCTGGTTTTATCGCTTCATCGATCCAAGCTTGTGGTGTTTCACTATTTAGGAATGACATAATCGGTGCTAATAATTCTTTGGTCGACATTAGTGCTAATTTTTCACTTTAAATTTTAGATATGAATCGTTGAAGCCTAGCTCCAAAAAAGCTAGATATTCTTTATAATTTCTTTGCCAACTGGTGAATTTTTTTGTTGTTATAACATTAATATCTAAAAAAATTAAAGGAATGTTTTTTGATAGGTAAAACATAACTCAAAAATCCTATAACTAACTATAATGATAACGTATACAGAAATATTAAAGTCATTAAGTTTGGAACGTTGTCTATTTTCTGCTTATTATTTCTTACGTAGGGAGTTAAAAACATGAGTATTGTACAGTCACACCAAATTCACTTAAAAAGCTATATTCGATGCATTATTGGATTTAGTTTTTTATTATTCTCAAGTTTTACCTTGGGTGATAGTGAAAAAAAGGACGAAAACTTTTTTCATTTGTCTATGGAAGAACTTTTAAATATCGATGTGACGGTGCAAAAACGGCTTGAAAAATTAATAGACGTGCCTGTCGCTACTACCGTATTGCAAAAAAACCAGGTGTTAGGGACATTCGCTAATAACATGGAAGAAATGCAAGCTTACTTTCCCTCTATGAGCTACAGAAAAGGTAATACTACACGAAACTCGGCGATCACGATTCGAGGCATTGGCACTATTTCTTTTAGTATTGCTGCCGAACCTAGCGTTTCAACCTTGGTGGATGGGGTGGTATTGGGCCGTTCTGGTCAGGCATTTGCGGATCTCTATGATGTTGAGAGAATTGAGGTGATGCGTGGACCACAAGGCACATTATTTGGAAAAAATGCATCCGCCGGTGTTGTTCATATAATTACACCTAGCCCCGCTGATACGCTGGAATCTCAAATTAACACTATGCTGGCGGAGGACAACGAGTATCGAACAGTGGTCAAAATCTCAGGACCTCTAAGTGATGACACGAGGGCTAGTATGACCTTATTAAAAGCCGGATTTGATGGTTATATTAACAATATTTATAGTAACGAAACCGTTAACGGCTACGATCGGGAGGGCTTAAGAGCCAAAGTTGACTTCGACGTTGATGAAAATACCACAGTAAAATTTATTCTGGAATACTATCGCGCTAACGACGACTGTTGTGCGGATCTTGAAGCTTTATCAAGCGGACGCAATCCTTCCTCACAAGCAAGTCCCGACAGTAACGGAGTGGTTGATGGTGTCGCCGATATAGATTTGCAACAACGCGCCATCGACCATGATTTTGAAACACGAACCATTGATAAAAATGACGCCTTCTCAATCCAGCTAGATAAGGATCTCGCCGAGTACGATTTAACCTCAATAACAGCGCATCGAGTTTGGGAAAATACTGAATTTCGTGAAGGTGATTTTACATCGATTGCAGGTGATTCTAACCTGCCGGTATTCGGGGTACCTTTCCAGTTGCACGACATAGGTCCGCAAAAGTGGCGTCAGACTTCGCAAGAACTTCGATTAGCTTCCCCTCAGGATAAAAGCAACGTATATCAGATAGGACTATTCCTTTGGCATATGACTTCGGAAAGAAACTTTACTCGTTTTGCTAGTTGCCAAAACAATGCTGGTCAAAATGATGCGATATTAGACGCAAACCCAGGCCTTAGCTGTAACGCAAATGACATTGTGGACGCCACTGGCTACATGAGCACCTCGTTTAAGAATTTAGCATTATTTGCTGATGGAAAATATAATTTCAGTGATGACATGCGTTTACTTTATGGCTTACGTTACACTAAAGATAAAGTGGACTTCAATCACCATAGAGTGAATAACGATCCCTTTGGAAGGCGCGGAGTAGGTGTAAGACCTGCATCAGAGAATAGCAATTTTTCAGGTACAACCCGTGAATCGAATGTATCAACTAAATTAGGTATTCAATACGACGTCACCTCAACCAGCCGAGCATACCTTACGGTGCAACAGGGTTATAAAGGGCCTGGTTTTAACGTATTCTATAATATGTCAGAAAATGACATCGATCCGATAGGCCCCGAAAAGTCTGTGGCATTTGAGCTAGGATATAAAATGCAAATGGGAGGCATGCTGCTCAGTTCTGCATATTTCCACTCAACTATTGAAGATTTTCAAGCCAACAACTTTGATACTTCTAGTGGAACGACTATTTCCCGTCTTACCAACGCCGGTGATGTTATCACTTCGGGTCTTGAAGCTGATATTGTATGGCAGGCCTCGGATAATTTTCGCTTAACCGCCGGTTTCGCGATCACCAAAGCGGAAATCGACAAATTTAATTGTCCCATAGGAGAGGATTGCACTGATCGTTCAGGCTTGGAAGTGCCTTTTTCGCCGGATCTAAAATATTCAATAACAACTTCCTACAAAATACCTAGAGGCGAGGACGAATTCATCTTGAATAGCGCTTACATTTTTACTGACGAGCAATATTCAAATTTACCTAGTAACACCGGGACCTTTAGTCCCGAATCCTTGTTGCCGAGTTATGGGATATTTAACACCAGCCTCGCCTATTCGATGAATCAGGACAAATTTCGGATCACCTTGTTCGTTAAGAATCTTTTTGATAAAAGTTATGCTAGCACCTACAGCGGTGATGGTTTCAGGTACCAGATCCCCAGAACCGCAGATCGTCAAGCTGGTATATCATTTATGTTGAAATTGTAATAGCCAAATCGATACCCTCATAAATATTTATTTTATGTGATTACTTTTATCACCGCTAAGGGATAAAAGGGAGATGACTTCCAAGAAGGCGTTAGATGCTGCATTTTACATGTATTTTTTGATGTTTTTAGAAAAAGAAATGTACTTGGATTGGATCATAGTATCCTGCCTACATATACATTCAATATAGTTGCGATCCATTTTGTTTATAGTACTAATCAATGTGCTTATCTTGTATCGCCACCAAGTCGTCTAAATGCTCAAAAACCAATTCAACCAAGTTAGGGTCAAATTTCACGGATGCCATTTGTTTAAAAAAATCAACAACATCCTCTATTGACCAGGCAGGTTTATAACAACGTTTATTTACCAAGGCATCAAATACATCGGCGATAGCGACAATACGGCCATATATATGAATTTCTTCTCCTTTTAACCCTTTAGGATAACCTGAGCCATCCCAATTTTCATGATGTTCACCCGCGACAATAGCTCCGGCGCTTAAAACCGCAAGTTCTGACGAGGCAAGGATGTCGCAACCAATTTGCGCATGCGTTTTCATTTTTTGCCATTCTTCGTCGTTGAGCTTGCCAGGTTTGTTTAAAATATGATCAGGTATGGCAATTTTCCCAATATCGTGAAGTGGTGCTGCTTTATAAAGTATGCCGACCTCTTTATCATTCATCCCTATCGCTCGGGCTAAATACTGGCAGGTTAACGCCACTCTTTTTACGTGGTTACCCGTTTCTTTTGATCTACTCTCAACCGCCTCACTCATACGATAAATCAATTCTCGCTGAGTAACTTCCATTTCCTCAGACATTGCTTGATTATCAAAGGCAACACCAATATTAGTGCCAAAGATTTCAATCAATTGCCGGTCAAGATCATTGAGATTTTCAACACCTTCTATGTAAAACAAATTATTACCGTCTAAATGAGATTCATAAACGCCGATAAAAAAGTCGACACCAAAATAATGCCCGCCCTTATTACATACATCTTTAAGTGTTTTATCGCCAAGCTTATGAATAACATCATTTAAATGATGGTTTATGCAAGTACTAAATCGTCCCGTAGCGGCAATAACTTTACTACGATTTTCACTATGTGATGCTGCGACAAAATTAACCTTTGAAAAAACAGCACTGGTCTTAATATGGAGTAAAGCACATAACTGTTGCAGTACCCCTTGAGTGAATTCATTAAATGATTGATGAGCAAAAATTTTATTCGAAGATTTTATAACCGTTTCTAAGCCTTTTTTATTTTCATATAACGCTTTTATATCTCGATAAGCTCTCAAACAAGCATAGGTCAACGTATACAACTTACTTGAGGTTAACTCTGTTTTTTCCTTATAATCATTAATATCATATTCAGCAATAACTTGTTTTTCAGGGGCTTGACCTGGTTGTCCGGTTCTTAATACCAAGCGAATATGGTAATTTTTATCTACCTCTCTGATCCAACTAACTAGGTCTAAACCCGCTTTGTCAGATTCCATGACTACGTCAATTATTGCCATCGCAAAAGGTATGTTAGATTGCAAAATTTCTTTAGCCTGCTTTGCACTATCAGCAGAATGAATTTCTAGTTTTTTACCTAATATTTCAACGTTTTTCAACGCCAATCGAGTTACCGAGTGCACTTCAGCTTCATCATCAACTACCAGTACATGCCAAAAGTCATCAATAGTATTTGATGACTGTTCTTGCACTTCTTCGGAGTCATCTATAAATACCAAGATGTCGTCATTATTCATCTGTTCACCTAAGTAAAATGCCAAACTGCTTCTGAGCTAATACCTAATTAATAGTCAAACTAACATTCAGAATTAAAAGAAAAATGCCAATAAATTAAGAATAGACTAAAATAATGTTTATGCATGGTTAAATAATACGCGACAGCTTACTAATGAAGTACAAAAAAGCGATTAAAACATCATTCAAAACTTACTGTTGGAATCGACGAATTCCTTATATTCAGCTAGGAAAAATTCGATGAAACGAGCCATTATAAATATGGCCCTTATTGCTAGCCTTTTATTATTTTCCCAATCAGCAATTTCATTTCAACAAGATGTATCAAATAAAGTTAAAGCCGCTTTCGTATTTAATTTCATAAAATATGTTGAATGGCCTAATGAAAAAAATATTGCGAATTTTACTATAGGATTTTATGGAGACGATAAAGCATATATCGAAGCTTTACAGCAAATGCATAACATGAAAGTCAGGCACTTTAGCATTCAGATCATAAAAATTACGTCGATTGAGCAGGAAAAAAAGTTACACATTATCGTTTTAGATAAAGCGCAATCTAAAAACATTATGAAAATTGCAATGCAACTTAATGAACAAGCAACCCTTATTATTAGTGATAATGCTGCCGATAAAAAAAACACCATGCTTAACTTTATAGAATCCGAAAACAATAAAATTGTCTTCGAAATGAATAGATACCAAATGGTTAATGCTAAATTAAAGAGTTCGCCTGATATTTTAGTCCTTGGTGGTACGGAATTAGATATAGCCAGGGTACTAAAAGAAATGGATGAAACTATTACCAATAGTTTACATGAAATTCAAGCGCAGTCTATTAGGTTACAGAGCCTTAAAGACGATATTATCGAAAGAGAAAAGCAATTTACCTTGCAGCAAACCAAGTCGGAGTTACAACAAAATGAGATAAGGATTCAGCAAGAGCAGTTAACTTCACAAAACAAACAGCTTAAAACACAAAAACATGAATTAACGCAAAGTAAAAAGGATGTGCAATCTCTGCAAGACAACTACAAACAAGTAAAACAAGAGCTTGGCGTAAGCCGAGTTCAACTCACTAATAATAATGAGAGTTTATATACCTTAAAAAATGACATTCAACAAAAAGAGCGTTCAATCTTAAACTTAGGCGTTCAAATTAACGAAAGAAAAAGCTTGCTGAAACATTTAGAAAGCCAGCACATTATACAAAAAATGGAGCTTGCTAAACAAACCAGCGTTATTCAAACACAATATATTGTCATTATTATCACTATAATAGCTAGCTTAGCTATCCTCATCCTT
>Ga0209292_1000919_pt1 | contig 37243 bp, 34 predicted proteins | sample GOMGulsemesocosm_2_FD_184634 | JGI IMG/M metagenome (GOLD analysis project Ga0209292, IMG submission 184634) | Methane-oxidizing microbial communities from mesocosms in the Gulf of Mexico - GOM9C Gulf of Mexico (SPAdes) (version 2) | ecosystem: Environmental > Aquatic > Marine > Cold seeps...
CTAAATACGCTAAGCCCAGCGCCGTCGTGGTGAGTTTGCAAAACGGAATACGCAATACTCAAATACTGCGTGAGTTATTGCCCGATCATCATATTATTACGGCTATGGTACCGTTTAATGTGCTCACTAAGGGGGATGGTGTATTTCATTGTGGCACCGAGGGTAATTTAGCATTTGAAGACTCAAATGGTTTGGCTAACCCGCTTATTGGTGCATTAAGTTTGGCGAACTTAACCGTTGATGTGCACAGTAACTTACGCGCTATTCAATGGAGCAAGTTAATCATGAATTTGAATAACGCCATTAACGCTTTGTCCGGTGTGCCATTGAAAGAAGAGCTGTCCGATAGGCGTTATCGCAAAGTGCTCGCTCTCTCAATTAAAGAAGCGTTGCGTGTGCTCAAAGCCGCTAACATTAAGCCCGTTAAAACTGGAAAAGTAATTCCACGGCTCATTCCATATATATTGTTGTTACCCAATAGCCTATTTAAAATGGTTGCGGCGTCGATGATAAAAATAGACCCCAATGCGCGATCTTCGATGTATGAAGATTTCACCTTGAATCGCAACACCGAAATTGATTATTTGAATGGCGAAATAGTGAATCTAGCCAAACAGCACCATGTGCCTACGTCAATTAATGAAAAAATAGTCGAGCTAGTAAAGCAAGCTGAACAAGATCACAGGGGCTCTCCTCGCATCAAATCAAAACAATTGTTACAACTTGTAACAAGCTAGTCTCATTAAATTAACGTTCAAGTTGTCTAATTGATTATTTGAATCATGAAAGTGCCTGATACAGGTACTTTCATCGAACTTAACGCAATATCATTTCATATTTTGAGGTTTGATAACGCCTCTATCTTGTTATTAATCGGTAACTTAACACTTGAACAGACTAAGCCGGTTGTTTAGTCTGTTGGCGTGTATTTAATAACAATAATCAATCACTAGATTTGGCGTTTTGATTACGCTAGATAAATTAAGTGATTGGACGACAATTATGAAGGAAGTCATATGCAATTATTGCAAAAAATGATGCTCTTACTCGGCGTGCTTTGCACAAGCAGTGTAATGGCATCGGCACTACGAGTCCCAGGGCCGCATACGGAACGTGTGCATCATACCCAAATTAAAGCCTCTCTAGACACTGAAAAACATCGCGTTGAAGCGACAATGACCCTGCGCTGGAAAAATACGACAGAAGTTGCATTAACCGAAATCCCATTTCATTTATACCTCAATGCCTTTTCAAGAACGGATACAGCGTTCATGAAAGAGAGTAATGGCGGACGATTACGTAATGACTCTCGAGATGGCGATGAGAAAGACAACTTTGGCTTTATTCAAGTCACTAAAATCACGTCCTTAGACGGTACAGACTTAGCAAGCAATTGGGCAGTGGATCAAGATATAGCCACACTAACATTGCCTGCGCCATTGTTACCTAACGAAGAAATTACCGTGAACATGACATTCACGAGTCAGTTGCCAATTGTATTTGCTCGCAGTGGACACAACGACGACACCTTTAATTTTGTCGCGCAATGGTTTCCAAAACCCGGTGTTTATGCCAACGGTGTTTATGCCAACGGTGTTTATGCCAACGGTGGTTGGGTAAACCACAGATATCATGCTAATACCGAGTTCTTTGCAGATTTTGGTAATTACGACGTTGAAATTACAGCGCCAAAAGACTACGTGGTTGGTGCAACAGGTTATCGTGTTAATAAAACAGAGCAAGACGATTTAAGCACGCATCATTACCTAGCAGAAGATGTGCATGACTTTGTGTGGACAGCTGACAATAAATTCGCTGAAGCGCAAACGCAATGGAAGGGTATTACTATTCGATTGCTTCATCATAAATTGTTATCTGAAAAGTCGATTGAAAATCAATTTAATGCCGCTAAAGCATCATTTGAGTGGTTTGATAAAAATGTGGGTGTTTATCCTTATTCAACCATGACATTAGTGCAACCACCAAAAAATGCTGGTGGTGCAAGTGGCATGGAATATCCAACGTTAGTTACCACCATTACCAACTTAGATTATTCAGAATATATGCATGCAGCCGCCATGGTGACCATTCACGAGATTGGACATAACTATTGGCAAGGTATTTTCGCTTCTAATGAATTTGAAGAATCATGGATGGATGAGGGCATTAATAGCTATACAGAAGGGCGCATCATGAGCGAAGCCCTTGGACAAGCTAACGTCGGACAATTTGAACATTTTGGTGTTGATATAGCCACCATACATCACATTCGAACGGCGACAACACCGGCGTTTGATCCTGTAAAAACCGACGGTTGGAAATATGTAAATAGACAGTCTTACAGTGCTAACTCGTATTCAAAACCAGCTACTATTTTAAATACAGCCGAACGTGTATGGGGTAAGGACAAAATCGATAAAGTCCTTAAAATGTACTATAAAAAATGGGCCTTTAAACACCCATCAACCCAAGACTTTTTAGCCATTGCTAAAGAAGTTGATACTGACATGGGCAACTACTTAGATGCTGCACTAACAACGTTACAAGAAATTGATGTTGAAGTGAATGTGGTAAGTAGTGTTAAAAAACAAAGCGCTGGTGGATATACATTATCAGATAGTGGTGAAGAACCTACTTTTACTTCTCCTGAAAAATCAGAGGTTTATAATAATAAAGTGACATTAGTCCGCACGGGTGAATTGCATCCGCCTGCACTTGATGTCTTACTAACATTTGAAGATGGTAGTACGCAAACACGTCAATGGATATTTGATGACACAATCCCTTGGGTGAAATGGCAATGGGAATCGGACCAAAAATTGGTAGAAGTGATGATCGATCCGAGCTTTAAGTTACTGGTTGATAAAAACTTTGCCAACAACATTAAGCGTGTTCGAAACCAAGGAAACGAATCATGGCGCTGGGCCATTTCGTTACTTCAAACGTTGCAACATTCATTCAGCATCATTTTGCCATTATAGGAATCACTCATGAGTAAAACATTAAAACTACTTTGGCAATTTAAATGGATAACCGTTGCCACACTTTGTATCGAATTATTAATTTTGCTACCCGCTTATTTCATGCTGTATAGGTTTGGTGAAAAAGCCTTAGCACTTAACTTAGCTGTTACTCCAGTAGGCTCAACAGAGCATTTCGGTGTGTTAATCGATGCCATAAGCAACCATTCTGGTTTGGTTTATGGCCTATTTATTTTTGTGCTTATTTTACCACTGTTGTTTTTAACTAAACTGGCGTTAGCAGCCGGCACAATGGCGAGCGTGCAACAAGAAACGTGGAAAATATCTAACTGGTTATCAGATGCTGGAAGGAATGCTTTACCAACATTAGGGCTATTTTTACGTTGGTTAATCATCCCTATTATCTTGTGTGGTTTAGTCGCTGTGTTGATGAAGTTTAGCGATGGTGTTGTGAAAACCGCCTTGCTCGGTCTGTTAGCCGTGGCTTGGTTATTTAGCCTGTCATGGTTTAGTTATGCGTTGAACTTTACGGTATTAAAAGAGAAAAAGGCGCTTATTAAAGGTTTTTCAGTGTTAAGAAAGAATCTTGTGAGGTTTTTAATAACCACAGTCATCTTTGTTGCTGGTGCCGCGGCCATCAAACTAACAAGTTGGTTTTATTTTAAATCTAATGGTATGGCTGAAACGGGACTGACTATGGCTATAGTTGGCGCTGTTTTATTAGGGCTTACCACGCGATTTCTTATTCTGTATTGGCAGACATCGCATGTTGTTGGATGGCGCAAAGCGACGAGTTAATATCTATTCAGCCCCATGCCCCATGGTTTAAGTGCTAATCATGGGGCTAGTCACAAAAAACTTATTTCAGTTCGAATACATAGGCAGAGCCAGAGTCTTCACCTTTGTCGTCGTCTCTATTGGCTGAAATGAGTGCTGTCTTATTAAAAAGAGCGACATTCCACCCAAATACATCGCCGGCAGCCCCATCATGTGCGGTTAATTGATTGTGTAAACGCCATATATTCTTTTCTCGCTTAAAAACATAAGCCGATCCTGATTTCTTGCCATGATGATCTTGAAACATAGCGCTAATCAAAGCGATATTACCGTTGAGGGCTACACTGCGCCCAAAGCGATCATCGGCCGCGCCATCTGGTGCTGTGAGTTTCATCTGTTGATGCCATGTTGTGCCGCTGCGCGTAAAGATATACGCAGAGCCAGCGTCAACTCCCATCACATCGTCATCATCGCGTCGAGCCGAAATTAAGGCTGTATCATTGTCTAAGGCAACTCTAACACCGAAGATATCCCCCGGTGCACCGTCAGACGCCGTGAGCTTTGTTTGTTGCACCCATTTATTGTCTTGGCGAATGAATACGTAAGCCGCACCAGCCTTGAGTCCCTTTTCTGCGTGTAAGTCCGCTCCCACAATTAAAGTGTTATCAGAGAGTGCGACGCTAATTCCAAATAGATCGCCCTGAGTGGCGTCTTGTGCGGTAATTTTCCCTTGTTGCTGCCACGTATTTCCTGAGCGCTTGAAAATATATACAGACCCAGAATTTTCTCCATTGTCGTCATCATAAGGTGCCCCTATGATTGCTGTATTACCTTGGACGGCAATGCTCCAACCGAATGAATCGCCCTGTGACCCGTCATCAGCAGTGAGTTTAGCTTGTTGATGCCAGTGGTCTCCTTGGCGAACAAATACATAAGATGAACCCGAGTTCATTCCTTTTGTTTCATGGTCATCTCTCATTGCACCAACAATCACAGTGTTACCAGAAATAGCGACCTTACCGCCAAGTGTATCGTTTGGCGCACTGTCTGAGGCTGTTAATTTAGCCTGCTCAATCCACTTTTGTCCGTCATAAGTAAAAATATACGCAGCACCAGTATCTTTACCTCGTATTTTATCATCGGTGTTGTGTGCGCCAATCACGGCGGTATTAGACGAGAGTGCGACGTTGTATGCGAAAGAGTCATTAGCTACGCCGTCACTGGCAAGCAGTTTATGTGGTTTGATATTTAATGCAGGAGCGGGAGGTGCAGCGCTAGCATTGAGGGAGGTAAAGTAGATAGCGCTAGCGATAGTTATTTTTATCAATCTGTGGCTTGTGTTGTCATGCATAAAGTTGGACATCAATTTCTCTTTGTTACTCAGTTTTGATGAAGCCATAGTATAAGAAAGCAGCCTCAAAAAATAATTCAATAACAATATATAATTCATACAAAAAAATGATGAATGAAAGGTAATATATGAAACAATAAGATGAATTGGTCAAAACAGGAATCTATTAAATGCGACCTCATGAACTAAAAATGTTGGTTATTTTTGATGTCATCATGACTGAAAACTCAATAACCCGAGCTGCACAGCAGTTATCAATGTCTCAACCCGCTGTTTCGAATGCCGTGGCTAGTATGCGCACACGATGGAAAGATGAACTCTTTGTTGCTGACGGTCGCAATATTCAGCCCACTACTTACGCGCAAAATTTGTGGGCAAAAGTACGTGATTCCATTCATACACTTAATCATGCTGTTGAGCCCAATGATTTTGATCCTAAAACGGCCAAGCGAACGTTCAGGATTGCCTTACCCGATATTGTGCTTGATGCACTGTGGTTAGATATGCGCATATTGTTTGAGCAAGAGGCGCCCGGACTTAATTTATACGCGGTGCCATACACCATAGGAGGTACGCAGCAGATACTCAATGACGGCGATGTGGACCTTGTGATTGGGCAAAGTAATCGTTCGTTAAAGAACATTTGTACCGATCATTTATTTGATACCAGTTATGTTTGCGCTATGCGTAAAAATCATCTCTTAGACAAACAAGACTTAACCGTAGAAGAATTTGCTGGCGCAGATCATCTATTAGTGTCGCTTTCTGGTGATAATTCAAGCCCGGTGGACCAAGCGCTACGCCAAATTGGCATGACGCGACGAGTTGCTTTAACGGTTAATCACTTTTCGTCTGCGATTTCTATCATTAAGGGGAGTGATGTAATTGCCGTATTACCCACCGACCTAATTTATCAGTGTATAGACAGCGACGCGTTGTCCATTACCCGTGTGCCCATTAAAGTGCCCCATAGCTCTATTTCAATGTTGTGGCATATACGTCAAAGTTCAGATGAAGGATTAATTTGGCTGCGCGAGCGTATAAAAAGTTTATTAATTGAGCGCAATGACAAAGAGGTGAAGGCGGTGGTTGAGTGTTTTAATTTAAAGCACGATTTGTCGTAGATTATCAGTACCGCTTTAATACTTCATAAGTCGCTTAGCGACCTTGCGTGCAGTTTTTATCTCATCATTTGTGAGCTTAATACGATGTATCTTACCTCGGCGGCGCATATTGTTGCCGTCACCTCTCATTAAATATATATCGTTTTGAGTATTGTGAGCCAAGCCAAGCGCATGACCAAACTCGTGGGCTAGTGTCGCTGGGTTATGATTTACTTTTTGTTTTAACATCAAAGGCCATATAACCATGGGAGATCGCTTTTTAAATATATAGGTTAAGCCTCCTCTGGCATCCGTCATTTGATTAACTATGCATAAATTTAAGACAGCATTAGACCAAGGCGTTAATTTGCAAACCTTGCGCATGGCTTTGTTATGCGTTTTAACTGAAAACTCAGCGTTTTTATCAGACGTCTTTAAATAGAGTTTTTCATTTTTTGGAGAGTGTTTTACGACGGACTCAAGGTAGAATTCAATTTTTGCTTTCTTCCAGATTAAATTGACGTCAGAGATAACCCTGTTGAGTTCATCGTTGGATATCACTGAATTGAGTGCAGGTGTCGTTGACGTTGTAACATGAATGCGAACTGGCACCTTGAGCAGGTTTTGAGCCTCTACATTCAAGGCTGATGAGTGTGCCGTGAAAAGTAAACAAGACATCCAAAAAAATAGTCTAACTTTCATAAGCTTCCTTAGTGAACCTTTGATGATAAGAGGGTATCTACTGGTGCTTACCATCAAAGACAAACTGCCATATTATTGAGACGAATTAGATTAAAGTTGGTTAATCACAGTGGCTGCATCACTCACATCAAACGCTTTTGGCTGTTCGAGGTTCAAGTTTGTCACGACACCGTTGTCGATAATCATTGAATAACGTTGCGAGCGCAGGCCGCCAAATACGCCAGTTTCTTTATCGAGTCCAAGGGCTTTAGTGTAACTGCCGTCGCCGTCAGCTAGCATCATAATGTTTTCAGCTTTTTGAGTGTTGCCCCAAGCTGCCATCACAAAGGCATCATTAACTGACAAACAAATAATCGCATCAATGCCTTTGGCTTTAAGTTCGTCAGCAGAAACAACATAACCCGGTAAATGTGCGGCAGAACAGGTGGGAGTGAACGCGCCCGGCACGGCAAACATAACAACTTTCTTGTTAGCAAATAACTCACTCGTATCGTGGGTTAACATTTCACCATTTTTTAGTTCTTGTAATTGGCCTTGTGGCATTACAGCGTTTTTTTCAATCATCGTTGTTCCTTTAATTTAAAAGTAATTAGAATCGTACGTTAGCCGTTGCTATGTCAAGAATATTGACATTTAAATGACATTATCATGGCTAGTCCGGGGCTCATTCGTTGTACTTCAATTGAGCCTTGTTGCGCCAACATAAGCTCATTGACCAACGCTAGTCCGATGCCAGTGCCTTGAGTTGTACGAGTTAATTCACTGCCGCCGCGGTAAAATAAATCAAAGATTTTATGCTCTTGCTCAGCACTAATACCGTCTCCGTAATCTCGGATCTCTAATTGAATAATATCGCTATTTTTAGTATCGACTTTAAAAGTGAAGTCGATTTTTAAGCGTTTTTTATCCGTTATTTTTTCACGATCAAAAAACTTAATCGCATTGTCGGTAATATTAATGACCACTTGAGAAAATGCATCACTGTCTACTAGAAGCATTGTTTGGTCAGGCTGATCGAAAGGTTGTGAAATAGTTAGCTGGAAGCCGCTACTATCAAACAATGAGGACAATTTAGAACGAATGATATCCGTTAAAATACTGAGCTTGGTGTATTGCAGATCAACATTTTGCTCGGGCTGACTCAACGTTGCCAATTGCAAGATATTGTCAATTAGGCGGGATAAACGCTCACTTTCACTGTGAATGAATTCGTAATATTCACTTTGATGTGTTGCTGAAATCACAGTACCCGTTTTAAGCATTTCAGAATACATGCGAATAGAAGTGAGTGGGGTTTTAAGTTCATGACTCACCGAGGATACAAAGTTAAGTCGTTGCTCTGCCAGCTTAAGTTGCTGCACGCCTATACGATAAAAACCAATGCAACCCAAGATTATAGCGACCAGCAAAGCAGCCATAAGACTCATGCTATAAATCGCGGTGGAGGAGAGTTCTAGCGCCGGCGTATAATAAGACAGGGTGTAGTTAGCATATGGCCAATGTAATTTATTACTATTAATTTCAATCTGTTGGTCGAATTTGTCTGAGTTTTTATACTGGGTTATTTGTATCTCATCAAATGACGCATTTCTATGAATTAAGAAGTTTTTATTGTTATTAGACTCAACTAATTCAAGCACGATATTCACTTTACTTTCAAATTGCACCGCATTGATGACCTTGCTGGCTATTTTCTTTAAGTAAGCTTGTCGGTTAAGAACATACCCCTGCACTACAGGTTTGTTATTAATGGTGACCACGCGATAATAAATAAAGAATTCAGGCACATCGGAGAACATTTGGAACATTTTACTTTTTTTGGCCAATTTATCGCTTAATAGCCCCTGAATATTTTTCGATTTAAAAACGATGTCATGAAGCTTCATAGTCAGGGTTCGGCGCATCATAAATTCAGGTGCTTTTGGGCTATTAACCACGCGTTTATCTTGTGGGCTGTCGATAATAAAAGGCCATACTGGGCTATTAAAATTACCGTCCTTATCCATTTGGAAATAGCCGATTAATCCCTCTGTACGTTTATAATATTGTGCATTTGAAAGGGGAGACAACGCCTTTGTGAGCTGCTCGCTTATTGGGTTATATAAATGATGGTAAAAACTAAATTCACTGGGCGTTATGGCATTGGTGAGCGTGCGATATTTAAAGAATCGCTTATTGATGCTGGCAGATATCTTGTCGCTTTTTCGTTGATATTGCGAGAATTGTTCTTCTTTAAACTGTTCAAAACTCAGTGAAGAAATGACGCTAACAGGCACAAACAACAGCAAGAAAAACATCAATGTGAAACAACGTAATCTTTTGATTCGTTGTTGATAAGTAAGCAAATGATTGTTGGTCATCAAGAGCTGAATTTTTCTCATTACTAGCTTAATAGTTGATACCCCTCTCCACGAAGCGTGACAAGAAGCTGAGGTGACTTAGGGTCACTTTCAATTTTTTTCCTGATCTTAGCCATGTGAATATCTACGGTGCGAGTATCTAAATGTTCGGTCGATTTGTAACCCCATACTTTCTTAAGTAATTCTTCGCGTGAGGCGGGAGATTTTTTGTGGTTCAAGTAATTTAAAATATCCACTTCACGTCGTGTATATCTCACTTCTTGTTGATAAGAAATACCGGTTAAAGATTGTGTACACACATAAACCTCGTCACTAATGGTCAGCTTATTATCTGTGGTGGATAAGCCTGAACGCCGAATAAGGGCTGTTACTCGTAAGACTAATTCTGACGTTGAGAAGGGTTTTGCTAAATAATCATCAGCACCTAAGGTTAAGCCATTAATAATATCTTGCTCGGAATTTTTAGCAGTCAACATAATAATGGGCTGACTTTGTGATTGCTGACGGATGGCATTACAAATTTGAAAACCGTCAATTGAAGGCAACATCACATCTAAAATAATACAACAATATTGCGCTGATAACGCGCGATCTAACCCTTGTTGACCATCGTTTTCACTGATCACGTTAAAACCATGAAAAATAAATAGGTCGGTTAAACCACGTAAAATACTGGGTTCATCTTCAATAATTAACAGTGTTGGTTTAGTGGTCATCGTATTAAGTCTATTGAATGGTTTACAGGAGAATATATCAAGAAAACACAAAGGCCAATGTAAACTTTTGTAAAACATAACACCCTAAAGTTTTACGTTGCGTGTCTGTTTGCCCATGCATTAAGTGCCTAAGATTGCTACTAACTTAATTGAAGGGTTCTAATGATGACAAATGATGTAATAGTGCCAAACGCTCTCGTGTTTAAACGTTCTGCCATAAGCCTAATGATCAATTCATGCCTGTTGATTGGTGCAGCCAGTTTGATGATAGGTTTTTCAGGTGGTAGTTATGCTAACACGGCCCCTTCAGCTAGCAGTCCTGAGGCAGATACACATGTCGAAAAGTATACGCCAGACTTCTTCATGGCCTTTTCCCCTCAAACGTTATACGACATCCTAGAAAAAACGCCTGGGGCTAATAGTTTAATTATGTCTATGAATAATGCTGCTCAAAGCAGGGGATTTGGCTCTGGTGGTGATCAAATATTGATTAACAATAAACGCATGTCGGGTAAAGAAAACAGTATTCAAAACGAGTTAGTGAATATTCAGGCACAAGATGTTGACTATATAGAGCTTATTCGAGGTACAAGGTCAGACTTAGACGTGCAAAGTAATGGTTTAGTGATTAATGTTGTCTTAAAAAAACATGTAAAATCATCGGTATTATGGTCAGTGGGCGTCGCAACAGCGTCACACATTAGCGTTAAACCTGAATTTTCAGCTATCTATAGCGCAGGCATCGGCGATTTTAAATATCGCATTGGGGTGAGTCGTAATGTTAACCCGACGCATTTCGCGAATACAGAAAAATATACATCATCTGAGCAGGTCCACACCGATACTTACAAAAGAGTCCGCCATCACTGGTTTATACAAGATCGATTATCGGGCAAGTTTGAGTACAGTCTTTCTGATAAAACAGACCTTCAAATGAATGGCCTTTATGAAAAAATCACTATCGACAGCGATTTCACCACCAATCATGAGGATTTGATAACGAACGAGTATGACAAAAATGTCATCATTTATGATAACGATCGTGATAAATGGGAATTAAGTGGTGATTTATCCCATGCATTTAATAACAAAAATAACTTTAAGTTGTTGTTTATCAGTAACTCTTTAGAGGCAGACGATAACCTGTCGCGCTTTTCACTATTGGATGAACAAGCACCTACGCCTGAGTATCAATTACCAAGAGTATATACAGTCACAGAAAATGTATTGCGTGGTAATTGGAAATATCAATTATCGCCACGTCATTCGTTTGATTCAGGATTGGAAGTAGCCATTAATAATCGCAAAGAGGATTTACAATTTATTAGTCAGTCCAATGCACCTTATCATTCTACTGAACTGAACGATGTTAAAGAAACACGCTATGAGGCATTTTTGCATTATAACTTTGCAATATCTCCAAAGTTAAATATTCAGTCTTCACTTATGCATGAACGTTCAACCATGGACGTAGCAACAGATTATTCGTTGGTACGTGATACTACCGATAAAGTTAAAAAAGGCTCTTCCCGTACTTTTTCTTATTTTAAACCGCGGGTCAACATTCGTTATGACGTTAACGATGTTTATCAAATGCGCTTTAACTATGAGCGTACTGTGAGTCAATTAAGACTGAATGATTTTGTACCTTGGTTTAATCGAGATGAAACGCGCCTTGAAGAAACGAACCCAGACTTAAAACCTGAAATGCGTGATGAACTTTCATTAAGTGTTGAAAAACAATGGTTAGACGCTGGCGGCAGCCTAACCTTAACGCCTTATTATCATAAGATTAGCGATCTAATTACTGAAATTCCTTTAGAAAAGTATTCCGGCAGTGGCAATGTAGACTCGGCCAAAGAATATGGCGTGACATTAGATACCAACTTTTCGTTAAAAAGTATGGGCATGGAAAATACGTTAATTAGCCTAGGGTATACATGGCGACATAGTGAAATGACACATCCTTTTTCAGGCAAGAATGCACCTTTAGAAAGACGTAGTAACAATGAATGGAACATACAAATAAATCAAAGTGAATTGCTACCCGGACTGTCGTTAAACGCAACAATAAAGAGCCAGAGTCCTTATCAGTTTTCAAGTTTTGATTATCAAGGGACCATGGATAGAGGCGCTACAACTGAGTTGTCTTTAGACTATAAAATAAATGACAGCTTGAAACTGCGCTTTCTGGGACAGCACTTATTTAATCGTAAAACGGTGCTACAAAGAGAACGTTACTCAGGCTCGTTTGGCCAAGAAAACCTCTTAAGAAATGAGTATCGCGATGGCCAGCTATCACGTCGTTTGTCGCTGACATTGACTGGTCAATTTTAGTAAATAATCTGTTGTTATAAGGTAATGGTGTGTGAGGGGGCGCTCACCATTATCAAATGTGTTTAATATCGGTAGCGAGTCATTTAGCGTTGACGAGGTAAATAAGCATTTGCTAGCGGTATAACGCCATAAGAGATAATAGGCACTATAATTCCAACAACAACTACCACATTTAACCACTTTATAGCTGGTAGGAGCGGCGCGATAAAGTCTGGAATAAAATAAACCAGTGGCAGCAAGGCCAAAAAGGTGATTAATGCTATGGCGTGTTGACCAATTGGTTGCTTTTTCTGTGAACTATTATTCATGTCGATTCTCTCCTTTAACGCTAACTTTATTGACTGACAACTAACAAATGTAAGTTACTGTTCGCCGTTATTTTTGCATCTCTGCTGCGAATTAAGTCGCCCTCTTTGAGGTTTTTGTTGCCGTGCTCTTTGGTGTTTTGCTGCTCGCTAATGACAGCTTCACCCGTAATGACGTAAGTTAATTGTCCGCGCTCTAAAGTAAGATCTTGGCCAGCTTTCAAATGCACAATATCAATGAGGGTTTGGCTATCAAACGTATCTGATTGATTTTTACTGCCACCATAAATTCGAGTCACGCCTTCTAATTTAGGCGTATAAGATTTGTAGGCTGCTCGCTCTCCTTTTGTTTCTGGTAGAGCCCAAACTTGCAACATTCTATTGTTGTGATTGTCAGGATTAATTTCATTATGATCAAAACCTTCACCACCTGCGCGTTGTACTTGAACGTCGCCAGCAACAAGATCTTTACCATGCTCCATCGAGCCTTCATGGCTTACTCGGCCATCGATGATGACTGAAATTACATCAATTTCACTATGAGGATGCATGCCAGACTCGCCGTTGGGGTTATATTTAGCATCAGCTAGATACACCATATTACCCAAGCCTTCAGACGTATTTGTTTTTTTGTTAGCACCAAAAATACGACTGTCAGTCACTAACCTATGTTCTTTAATGCCTGCAAAACCGCCTAGTGGTAGTGAGTCTCTTGATAATATGTTCATAATGACGTTCCCTATTGTATGTTTGTTTCGTTGTGTTCTCAGTTGATGAAGCTATTGTAGGGAATTAGTATTGTTTAATAAATTGCCATTTAGGTAAATCATTATTCCATTTTTAACAACAATGAATCAGGCAGGAATGATGACTATCAATTGTAATTGAGAGCAACGCTGTAATTGTTGTTTATAGTGATTACAGGTGATCAGTTATTAAATGGAACTGGTATTAATGAGGTAGATAGTTGCGTTATGACAACACAACTATCTATGGTTGTTTATTTAGTACGATGTAATTGAGTCGAGGCATGCTCTAAGCTGCTGTATATGATTTTATTATCAATAACGTCAAAACCGTAGCTATCACCTAATGGGTGCGTTGCGATGATTTTTCCAGGAGCGTTGATATTTGATATCTGTAGCGTCTCTGATTGGCTAGGGATTTGATACAACTTGCCGTCATTAATCTTTGTGTCTCGATTAACCGAGTAATTCATCGAACTAATAAGTTGAGCTGAGATAATTGTTCTATTTATAACAGTGTTGGTAGTTGTTTCATAAAGTTTTTTTTGTTTGTCTACCAAGTATACGGCACGGTCATTAACGTGATCGGTCAAGATGTTTAACCACTTACCAGCTAATGTTTTAAGCTCTTCACCATTGTGATCATACAGCGTAATAAATGATTGATTCACATTAAAATGCGTTACGGCCAATACTTTATTGGTTAACCAAACTGCCGATCTAACTCGGTTATCGAGGATAATTGTCTTAATACTCGACGTTGTTGTTGGTGCTTTTAACTCAAAAATATGTAATCGATTTGCCTCGCCAGCTATTAATTTTTCATCATTAGGAGAGATGGCTAGGCTATTAAACACCTTATAGTTATCAAATGAAGAAATAGCTTTAATGTCGTTGCTGCCATGCTGTACATAAATTTGTGCCCTACCATCTCGTTTAGAAATAAAAGCAAGAGCAGGCTTGTGGTGAAACAGTTTTGGCAGCATGTCATAGACTGTTGAATTATTAATGGAATATTTACCATCGGATAACCAGTTAATGTTGAAGTTTCTAATGTTTGTCCGATAAATGAAGTTTTTCCCATCCGGAATACGAGCCATATCACAGCATAAATACTCACTTGAGCTGATTGTGATAACTGGTTTTTGTTTCTTTACGGCATTTATCGCCATCACTTTTTGTGCAGGCGGGGGGGTAGTATAGAGAATGCCTTCACCATCATGTTGCCATATTGCATTTCGAACGATGGAATTGAACGTGTGATAATGCCTTTGCGCATAATTTTCTATATTCAACTGGTAGAGTGATGTTGAATCATCATAATTTTTAGTGAGTAGCAGAATGCGCGTTTGAGTCGGGTTAATGTCGAGACGACTTAATCTCGCATTCTCTTGTATATTTAATGGGATCTGTTCAATCGCTGGTTGAAAGAAGTCGAGTTTATATAATGCTGGCTGCTTACCTTGTGGTGATTTTGCAACCATGAATAACAGGTTGTTATTAATTGCTGCAATATCATAAACTTGCCAATTATCGAGATTTGCCATGCTTTGGCTTAATAAATGAAGTTTGTTGTCGATTACTTGCCCGCGCATTATTTGTCTTTTGCCATTGTTGCGCACCAACAATGTTATTTCATTGCTATCTTGCCATTGCACTATTTGATAAATACGCTCAAAACTATGGGGAATATCGTTTAGTTCGTTGCTCTGTAGTGATCTAATCCATAGTTTATCGACACCATGTTGGCGCGTTAAAAAGGACAATGTGTTTCCGTTAGGGGCAACTAATGGAGAGTATTTATCGCCTGTCATTCGCGTTAACGTTTGGATGTCGGTCGCGTCTTCACTTTTTTGATCTGAAAATTTAACCTGCCAAGCAAATAACGATAAAGCGATTAGTGTAATGAGGAGAGAAATGGCTATGAGAGGCAATTTATTTTTTGGTTTATTAGGCTGTGATTTTGAACTAACGGGCTGAGGGATGCTTTCTATTGTTGGTTCTTTTTTATTTTCACTATGAGTAACAGGACAAATAAAACGATAACCTAACTTAGGAACCGTTTGGATAAACTTAGGCGATTTAGCATCATCATTTAAAGATTTTCGTAAACTTGCAATGAGTTTATTGAGAGTATTTTCACTGACAATCGAATCTTTCCAAATTTCTGATAGCAGCTCATCTCGTGAGATAACGCGATCAGTGTTTTGGCAAAAGAAACACAAGACTCCAAACATTTTTGGATCAATTGAGACTACTTGCTCATTAAATAATAGTTCTACGGTATTTGTCGATAATCGAAATTGGTCAAAATAATACTGCATTTTTAACGTTACTCAGAAATTTTTCTAAGGGTATTTTGCCACTAAAATGAGATCAACAATACAGCCAACGAATATACATTTACCTTCTTTTTCACTGGTTTAGTACGAAAAACACTCAACACCACATATTTACCACTATATTTTCACACTTTTTTCATTACTTCATGCAATTGTTTCGATAATTTGTATGCACTTGAACACGATTATACGGAAGAGCAATGAACAGATTAAAAAGCCTATTAGTAGCGTTATGCCTTTGCCTATTAATAGGTAACGCGAACGCAAACGAGCCTAAAATAATTTATGGTGACGGTGAAATTTTTCAAGGGAAATATGGAGACCTATATACAGAGAGTGAAGGCAATGGTACGCCAGTTGTTTTAATTAATGGCGGTCCGGGGGCTGGCCATGCCGTGTTTTTAGGTTGGTTTGATTTTCTGGCGACACATGGCTATCAAGTTGTATATTTTGATGAGACAGGACGAGGCAGAGCAACGAGATCTGTAGCGGGAAAGAAATTAACACCTCAAATGGGCGTGGATGATTTGGAAAGTCTACGAATGCATTTAAAGGCGGATAAACTTATTTTGTTAGCTCACTCTTATGGTGGCATTCAAGGACTGCAATATGCGTTGCAATATCCACAGCACGTAGAAAAACTCATCATGGTTGATGCGTCATATGATGCTCAAAGTCATCAAATGAATATTGACCATGTTAAAAAGGTAACTAAAACAAAATATCCTGACCGCTGGGAACAAGTGTTAGCACTAAGAGAAAGCAACATAAAATCAACTGATAGTCGATACAGCAAGTTATTGTCAGTTGGCTCAGACATGTATTGGCATGATTTAGGAAAACGAAAAACCATGCGTAAGGTGCGCACCGGCGATAAGCGTGACCGTTCAAATATTCAGGTCTATTTTGACATCATTGGTGATGATCCTGAGTGGCTTGTAAATGGTACGTTGGCTGGTTTACAGGTGGAATCACAGCTTAAATCTTTCGATGTTCCGACGCTAATTATAGGTGGTCGACACGACAAGATTACGACACCTGAAATTGTCAATCGTCTCTATAACATGATGCCAAATAATGTGGCTAACAAGGTTATGTTTGAAAAAAGTGGTCACTGGCCATGGGTCGAAGAGACACAAAAATTTGAGACAAGCATAATACAATTTCTTAATTCATCAGCTGTTAAATAGAACAGTATGACTGAGGGTAAGCTAATGATTAAAGATAATTTATTTACTATGTTAACAATTACTATCGCCACACTATTGAGCACTAATAGCTTGGCCGTAGAGCAAAGCTCAATGGCTGATTTAGCCATTGATGAACTTAAAGAGTCAGCAAATCTTGTGGGATTATCAGCAGTAGCTTTTAACCCACAAGGCGAAAAATGGTCACGTTATGTCGGTTATGCGGATAAAAGCGCTCAAATTGCCCTTTCGCCAGCCACACAATTTCGTTATGCCAGTGTTTCAAAGTTCGTTACTACAGGTTTGTTGGCCAAGCTAGTGAGTGAAGGAAAAATAGATTTAGACGAAAGCATCTATACTTATATTCCTAATTTTCCAAAGAAAAAGCATGACTTTACAGTTAGACAGTTAGTCACTCATACCGCCGGCATTCCACATTATCAATCTCTGTATGATTTTAATATTGATTATAACGCTAAGCCTTATACCAATGTTAAACAAGGCGTAGCACTGTTCGAAGACAGATCGTTATTGCATAAGCCGGGTAGCCGTTATCACTATTCCAGTTTTGCGTTCAACTTATTATCACTAGTTATTGAAAATGCTGGTAAAAAGCCTTTTCTTAGTCAATTGTCGAATATGACAAATACTATTAACGTGCCGACAATACAAGCTGAACATTTTGATACGCCCAATGCCGATTGGTCAAAGCTCTATAGCAGCAGCGGTAATAGTTTGTCACGAAATAATATCGGCTATAAATGGGCTGGCGGTGGTTTGGTTGGAACACCTGCTGATTTGGCTAAATTTGGAGTGTCCCTGTTGGAGGGAACCATGATTAGCCACTCAACCTTAGAAACGTTTAATAAACCTCAAGTGTTTGATAATAAATCTAAAATCAAAGTATCTCGCAGCTATATGGGAGTAGGGTGGCGCGTAAAAGAAAACCGTTATGGTCAGCGTCACTTTCATCACTCAGGTAGCATCTCTGGAGCGCGCTCACACATTAGTGTTTTCCCTTTGCAGAGTGAGAGCGTTGTATTGTTGAGTAATACACCCTGGGTTGTTGCCTTAGATGAAACTGCTACCAGTCTACAAATGTTAATTAATGCTCAACCTAAAAAAACATGTCAGTTAAAGCAAGCGGATTTAAGTAACGACGTTAGTAGAGTTCATCTTGATTTTTCAGATAAAAATGGCATGTGTATCGCCGACATTAAACTTGGAAAAAACATAACCAAGACACTTGCTGGTAAAACCAATAGGTCTAGTTTTAGCCTAATGATTACGGCGGATGATAGAGTGGCACTCGTTTCACCTATTGGTATTTTCCAGGGCACCATGCATGAGAGTGTGCTGAGTCTAGATATATTGGGCAAGTTACATAATTTTAATGTGCAGCGTTAAAGGACCGCAATAGTCACTATTTGCAATGGTTAAGTGTTGTTTGAGATGAGAACAAAGCTTAACCAACTGCAGGAGGAGTGCAGTGTCAATCTGTTTTTGATAGAGTGAGCACAACTCAACACCTAGTAAGCTATTGCAATGTCGACAGAAAATTCATTTTTGGTAGGAGACTGGCTAGTTCAGCCTGATAGTTTAAGCATTCAGAGCAAGCATCAGCACAAAGATCTTGATTCAAAAGTCATGCAACTATTGGTGTATTTGATGACTAACCGTGAGCGTGTTGTTTCTAGAAATGAATTGCTTGAGCAGCTGTGGAAAGATCAAATCGTTGCAGATGATGTCCTTAATGTTGCCATGAGCAGCCTGCGCAAAGCCCTTGGTGATGATTTTAAAAGTCCGTTGTATATTAAAACATTTTCCAGAAAAGGCTATCAACTGATAACGCCAATAAAACCTGTAACTTCCCTAAGCCGTAAGAGTAAAAAACAGGGGGCTATCGCAAGCCTACTTGTGTTGGTTATTGCACTCTCTCTTTGGTTTCAATTTAGCCCTGTGGGCAGCCCATCAAACGTTGTGCCTGATTTAAAACAGCCTATTCGATTAGCCGTTTTGCCATTCGATTATTATTCTTCGGCCAATCACCGTGAATATATTGCCGATGGTTTAACGGAGGCTGTTATCAATAGGCTGGTGAAAGAACCTGCTCTGCAAGTGACATCTAGAACATCTGTTATGCAATATAAGTCGCAGCAAAAGTCCATCAAAGAGGTGATTGAGCAGCTCAATGTAGAGTGGGTGTTAGAAGGCTCGGTGCAACTAGAGGGCGATAAAGTTCAGGTAATGGCGCAGTTAATCAATGGGGCTGAAGATGTTCATATTTGGAGTGAAACTTATCAACGCAAGGTTAGCGATTTATTTGAAATACAAACTGAAATTGCCGCTGAAATTGTTGCCAAATTAAACGTTTCAACGAAACAAGTGACTCGCAGTAATCCCCAATTACCGTCAAGTCAGATACCTGAAGCGGCCTATGATCGATTTTTAAAAGCTCAGTTTTTTCATTATAAAGGTGATAATGAAAAGGCGATGAATGCCTACCAGCAAGCTATTGATATTTATCCTGATTATGCACAGGTGTATGCTCATCTTGCTCATGCTTATTTTTCAAAGGCTTATTCTCAAAGTGAGCAAGCAGCCCAGTTTATTGATGAGGGAAGCAAGTTAGCGATTAAGGCATCACAACTTGATCCTAATCCAGCTTATGTCCAGTTGGTGATGGGATTAACGTATTTGTATGGAAATCATGATTATCAATCGGCGGGACAAGCGTTTCAATTAGCATTTGAGCGAAATAACCAAGACTTAATGATTTTAGAAGGATATACCGAATATCTCTTAATTACCGAGCAGTTTGATAAGGCCAAGCAGGTGGTCAAACACATGCTTGCGGTTAGTCCCTTGGCATACAATAAAGTTAGGGCTTATGAAGTTTTATATTATCGCGGCGATTTTAAAGAGGCTGATTTGGAAATAACAAATAAAGCCGCTATTTTTTCTACGCGTTATAGTGAGTCTCTTTATGTTTGGAATGCACTGGCCAGTGGCAATGATGATGCTTTGTTAAGGCATGGTCCGTTACTTTTAACAGAGCTGAAAGTCGCGAAAAATCTCATTGCTCAGTTTGCTGCCTTGCTTCAAGAAAAGGGGCGAAGCAGCGCGCTTAATTTCATCGTTGAAAAAATTCCAGCGCTTGACGATTACGACAAAGCCAAGTTTTATGCTTGGGCTGGTGAAACCGACAAAGCAATTTCATTGTTACAAAAGTTAGTCACCAAGCGTCATTTAGACATACTTAAAATAGCCATTGAACCGGCCTTTCAAACACTTGCTAATGAGCCAAATTATATGGCCTTAATCAAACAGCTAAAACTCAACTAACCATCAATCGAAGGCATAAACCTAAGCATTATCAAATGCTATGCCTTCGACATCTCTATGAGAGCTCTCTCAATTCATCGCTATTTTTATATAAATAGAAACTTCAGCTATATGTTAATAACATTTAATATCAGTGGTTTATTTCTTAATTAGAAGTTTTTAGATTTAATTAAGGACTTATCAGTGACTCATAGGATAGATTCCGAGCCGAATTAAGATTAATCAACAAGGAAGCGTAATGTACAACAAATTTAACTTGGTATTTGTCAGTGTTTTATTATTTTCATGCCTGACTAGTATGACGATTCAAGCAGCTAGCCCAAAGGGTTTATCTGATAAGTTTCTACCAAAGGCCAATGATTCATCCTCGTTAGATTTTGCGCAGGTGACGAGGGTTGATGCAACTCAACAAGCTGGCGGAAATTGGTGCTTTGATGTGTCAGTTCGGCACAACGATCAAGGTTGGGACCACTACGCTAATGGTTGGGAAGTTATAGATTTAGCGGGCAATCAACTTGGCGTTCGCGGGCTGTCCCACCCACATGTTAACGAGCAACCATTCACTCGCAGCCAATGTAATATCACCATTCCAACCACAATATCTAAGGTCATCGTTCGCGCTAAATGCAATAAACATGACTTTGGCGGTAAATCAGTTCTCGTCGTTTTAAGCGATGGTAAAGGCGTTAGTAAGTCATAAACCAATACAAATTATGCGCTGCTTAGGCAATGCCAACCAAAATATTCAATACGGAATCATCATGAAGAAAATTATTTTAGTGTTATCAATTTTACTGTTTACACCACTATCTTTTGCTAATAGCACCTCAGGAGATCATCAACTGCATCAAATCATGAAAGATTTTGAGACAGCCGTTACCACCAAAGACAAAGCTAAATTCTTTAACTTGTTTTACGAAGGAGCGGTTTCTTGGGTTGGTGTGTCATCGAGCCATGATTATAATAAAAACAAAAAAAGAGTCGAAAAAACAATAGCAAAAGGTGAGCGCGCTATGCCGCCTATGAAAACCTACCCGGGTGACAATAAGCACTTTTTTGAGATGATAATCTCACCAACAAAATCGCCTAAAATGACGTTTAGCAATGTCAAAGTACAGCATGATGGTGATGTAGCAAGCATCTACCTTGATTACGAATTTTATGCAGGAGAGGTTAAATCAGCATGGGGCAAGAAAAGCTTCCTATTGGTTAATACACAAAGTGGCTGGAAAATTAATTCAGTTATTTTCTCTATTAGCCAATAGGGTAAACGTTTGCCATTTTAACCTGTCTACCCGTGAATTAAATGACGCTTTCTTGAAGAGAATAGCGTCATCATTTTATGCATCCTTTCACTTTATTGTGTTATCTCAATAAAGTGTGGATAAAAATATCTAATGTTTGATTTGATCACTATTTTCTTTATAGTGAAGCAACTAATACACTAAAGACATGGATTGTTTTGAAAGATAAAGAAAAAATAGCATTGTTCATCGACGCCGACAATGCCCCAGCCGCTAAAATCGATATCATCTTATCTGAACTCGCCCGTTATGGTGTAGTAAACATTCGCAAAGCTTATGGCAACTGGAAAAGCGCCTGCATTAAGCCTTGGGAAGATGTTCTTCATGAATACGCTATACAACCTATCCAGCAATTTGATTTAACCAAAGGTAAAAATGCCACTGATATTGCTTTGGTTATCGACGCCATGGATATTCTCTACACCAAAGACATTGATGCTGTTTGTCTTGTTTCTTCCGACTGTGATTTCACCCCATTAGTTACACGCTTATTAGCTGACGGCAAGTCTGTGTTTGGCTTTGGTGAACGTAAAGCGCCCAAAGCGTTTGTTAATAGCTGTTCAAAATTTTTGTTTCTTGATGAAATTGATAGTGATAACGAAGAGAAAGAAATAGAAGAGCCTAAGTTAAATATAAAAGGGGATACAAAACTCATCAACATGCTACGTCAAGCAATAGAAGCCTTTAGGGACGATGAGGGCTGGACTCAATTAGGGCCCATTGGAAAACATATTTCAAATCATGCTTCTTTTGATCAGCGCAACTATGGTTTTGATAAATTGAGTGATTTGTTTGCTGCGATTGATTTATTTGAGATGAAGAAAACTCATGGCTCAGTGATGTGGGTAAGGGATAAAAAATACTTTCAGCAACGAAAAGTTAGCTAGTTTTCTTTTATTCTTAAATATTCAGTGAGCAATATATAAATTATGACAGATCAAGTAAAAGATACAGAATCAATCAACAATGACTTATCAAAAAATTCTAGTGCTGGTATTGCTGCATATAAACCTATGGTTAAAGCATTTGCCATAATAGTGGGGTTGTGGGGGTCAGTGACAACGGCCACTTACTATATTGGCTACAGCTTTTTGCAAGGTCGTACAGAGGGGTTAGGGCTTGGTGTTCATGAGTTGAAGTTGTCCAATCATGAAATGATTAGGCAAGCAACGTTAGCAATGTTTGAAATCCGACAAGAGCTTTTAGATAGCCTTATTGAAGCGGTAAAGATGGGTTGGTTTGGTTATTTGTTAACGGGCATACTTGGCGCATTTGTTATTAAATTTTTTTTGCGGCAGAAGAAAGGTATTGATACTAAAAATGAATCGAAAATTTCACGGTTCTTTGCAACATGGCCACGATGGTTAAAACAGTTAGCAGGATTACCACTAATCGCCATAGCTATTACAATTTACTTTTTAATATTTGTTTTAGCGTTAGTAAATACGGTTTGGACAAGTTTAGAAGTCGCACATTCCGTCGGGGTCATGAGAGGACTCAACGACGTTGCTGAACCTGTATGCAAAAAGTTTGAAGCTGCACTTGTAACAAAAAACTTTGTACCTGGATGTACTCAATATTTTGATTCAAAAGGTAAAGTATATTCGGGAAAAATTATTATTAGTAATAATGAAGTAACAATAATAACGACAAATGAAGCAAGTTATATTTTTGATAAAAATAGAAAGATCTTATCTAAATCTAAAAAGCTTAAATAAAAGGAATTGTGTAGTGTCATTTGATGAACCATCCTCTGGGATTAGTGAATGTATAGATAATACCGAGACCGCATGGTTTAAAGTCATTAGAAATAATGTAAACATTGACCTACATCGGCTGTCAATGTTTAATCAAAAGCTATCAGATGATGAACTGGAATTATCCAAGATAGACAAAACAATGCTCACATTGTTAAAAGATTTTTCATCAATCATGCTAAGGCCCTGCAGTACTAATGAACCCTTTCAGCCTGTTTTAGTTATGGCTGATGGCAGAAGGTCGGCAATGCCTTGTGACTTAACAGCAAATGATCTGGAGCTTTTGTCTACAGCTATTGTTGATTGAGGTTGGTAGACGCTTTGTGACCTTATAGGTAACAAAATGTCCACCATCTAAGCTTGTGTATAAATGACGCAAGGTGTACAGTTTGTTACGTTATAGGTAACAATTTGTAGACTTAAATGACAAAAAAACAAAAATTACTGTCTGCTTTTGCAAGTGCTGTCAAAGCGGGTGGCGGGATTCATACGGCGCGAGAACTGGCTTATATGGTTGGTGAACAATACACGTCTGGATTTAGAAAGTTGCTTGCTGATTGTGTTAAACAAGGTGTTATTCGCCGAGTCGCGACAGGTATTTTTGAAAGTGTATTGACCCCACCAGACCCTTCTACGGCAATTTATAAAACAGCTAACAAGCTTCGAGAAGGTGTTTTAAATTACATCAGTTTAGAGAGTCAACTCAGTTATAGCGGGGATATTTCTCAAATATTGGTCGATAGATTAACTGTGATCACAAAGGGACGAAAAGGTACTTTTGAGACACCTTATGGCGTGATTGAATTTACGCATACTAAAAAACCAATGGGTAAAATAACGGCTAACCTTTATCTTGATGATGATATTAAGATGTTTCGAGCGAAAACTGCACAGGCGATTACAGATTTGAAAGACTGTAATCGTAATCTGCACATGCTGGAGAGCTAAGATGTTAAAAGAATATATACGCCGCGTGTTAGAGCGCAATCCTGAATATGCTGATGTCACGCCTGTTATTGAAAAAGAAATTTTGCATCACGATATTATGCATGTGATGGTGCAGCAAGGTGCTATGCAATCGTTAACTTTTATTGGCGGAACCTCTTTGCGACTGTGCCATAACAGTTCTCGTTTATCAGAAGATTTAGATTTTAATGCCGGTCATGATTTTAAACCTGCCGACTTTGCAGGACTTGAAGTTGATATTAAAGACTTTTTGCAGAAAAAATATGAAACAGAAGTCTGGGTTAATAAACCTAACGAAGATAAACAAGGTAATACCTCGTCTTGGAAGATTAGTATAGAAAAAGAGGCCAATCGAACTGATTTACCACGCCAGAAAATGCATATTGATGTATGTGCAATTCCATCGTTTGATATAGAAAAGAGAGCATTGTTAAATCATTACAATGTGATTGTGCCGACTGAGGGATTGTTGATTCCGGTTCAAACCTTAGAAGAAACGTTGGCTGATAAATTTATTGCGTTGGCGTATAGAGCAAGACGTATTAAACCACGCGATGTTTGGGATATTATCTGGATTAATCAACGAGGCGTTAAAGTGTCCAACGATTTGATTGCTCAGAAATTGGACGCAAGAAATAAAACGCAGGATAATTTTGTCGAATCCTTACGCGTTCAAGTGGATAAGTTACTTTTGGAAGACGAAGTACGAAAAGATTTTAATATGGAAATGGGACGTTTTGTAGCGAGACAAATTAAAGAAAATACGCTGGATAATCCTGAATATTGGCCTTATGTGCAATCGGAAATAAAGCGCATGTCGCGTCCCATATTAGACGGAAATAACCCCACTATTAAATTTGATATGGGCGGTTAAACCGCCTGCCTAGCCACTTTCCCATGCCCACATAAATTATAATCATCTTACCAACTCCTGACGTTAGAATTTCGCTGCTAAAGAGAAGATTAACGTTTCGGTTGTTGGCAATATGTGTAAATACATTTACACATCAGACATTAAATTGTTATGCTCCTTTTGGGCTTGCAGGACGCCCACTCTCGTAAAAGTGTTTCCACCTGTGTTACTACATCAATTTACTAACTCTATGAACGGCTACTAACGAGACAGGCCAAAAGTTCGAAGGAGTTTGTATGCGCAATCGAAAAATATCTCTATGTTTTACACTAAATAATCACAGTAAAACGAACCACCACATCAAAGCCCAATCAGCATTTAATTATGCCCAACAAGCCATTTGTATTTTAAATGTAACTCCGTGGAGATTCGCTCATGATAGCTAATCTAGCATTTGAAGTAGGCAGCTCGTGTGCGTTATTAGGCTGGTTATGTTTAGCAATAGGTTCAGTGAATACTACTAATAAACTAGGTCGCTGGTTGCTACTCTTTGGTGGGAGGTTTATACCCATACTGCTCTGTGTAATGTACGGATTTTTAGTGATTAAATTCTGGAACAGCGCGCCTGATGGTGATTTTTCTAGTCTTGAAAATGTGGCTATCTTATTTAAATCACAAGGAAATCTTGCTGCTGGTTGGATACATTTTCTTGCATTTGATTTATTTATTGGCCGCTGGATGATCGATGATATTGCTAAATCAGATAAAACCAAATGGCGATTAGTGCCGTGCTTACCGCTGACGTTTTTATACGGACCTGTGGGATTACTGCTTTATTTTTCATTTAATGTCATATTTAATCGAAAAGAATCTCTAGTTTAAGTAAGAAGATGGTTTTTATGATTGGCACAGCCAATTTACAATAAAAGGAATGAAAAAACGATGGCAAGGTTAGTTATGGTTTGCGGCCCTACCGGTGTAGGGAAAACAACATATTCACTCAAGTTGTCTAAAGAAATAGACGCAATACGCTTTTCAATTGATCCTTGGATGCAAGGCCTCTTTTCAAAAGATATGGTTGCCCTTGATTATAATTGGATGTTTGAGCGCGTTAATCGTTGCTACGATAAAATTTGGGAAGTTAGTGAACAGATTCTTGCGTTGGATGGTACGGTGATTCTAGATCTTGGATTTACCACAAAAGAACAGCGAGATGTATTTACTAATCGAGCGAAAGCATTAGAAATTAATGCTGAAATTCATTATTTAGATGCATCAACTGAAGTTCGCCGACAGCGCGTGGATCAACGAAACTTGCAACAAGATCCCGCTGTGTATGCGTTTGAAGTCACGGATGAGATGTTTAACTTTATGGAACCGCTATTTGAAGTGCCAGATGAGCAAGAGCTTAAATATGGCTGTAAAGTTGGTGCCTAAGGCGAAACCGCTTCAATATTGTCTCAATAGAGTCTTGGGGTAAAGATCAACAAGCACCCGATTAAAGTGATGCTTTAATCGGGTGATTTTTGTGTATCTCTACAATTAAACTGCCTGTCCCGCCACTTGCACATGCCCATTGAAAATTGTAACCGCCTAACCAACCTATGACGTTAAAATGTCGCCGATGAAGTAAATCTTAACGCTTTGGTTGTTGATAGTGCGTAAATACACACTTTTTACTAGGAATAATGTTTTAAATAGAACATTTTTGCAGGGAATAAATGTAGCTTAGTTGTGTTTTTTACTGCAGTTAATGTATATTATGACTAATATCTTTAGGTAATGGGTCAGGTTATGCAAAGAAAACTTCTTGAGAGATTACTCGTATGGAAGGGGCAGGATACAAGAAAACCCCTTTTAATTGATGGTGCTAGGCAAACAGGAAAAACCTATTTGCTGATGGAGCTTTTAGGTAAAAAGTTTGATAATGTGCTGCGCGTAGATTTCTTAGAAGATCCAGCTATGAAAGAGGCTTTTGAGGGATCGCTAACCCCAAGTGAAATTATTTCAAATCTTCAACTACTTACAAATCAACAATTTTCGATGGACACTGACCTGCTTATACTAGATGAGATAGGAGAGTGTCAGAATGCAATTAATTCTCTTAAATTTTTTGCAGAAAAAGCACCAACGATGTTTGTTGCGGCCAGTGGTTCAAACATTGGCTTGTTGACGTCTTTCCCTGTTGGAAAGGTCGAAGAATTCAAATTATATCCTCTGTCATTTGAGGAGTTTCTTATTGCCAGTGAGCAAAAACTATTGCTTGATGCGTACTATGCACAAACTGATAATAAAGTAACTGAAAAGCGCTTTATGGATGCGTTAACCGATTATTATTTTGTAGGTGGTATGCCAGAATCGGTATGGCGTTGGTTTAAAGACACCAATGAAAATATCTTACAGCGGGTAGATGCCGTTCGGGCCGTTCAAAATAATTTAGTGTCTGGTTATACGAAAGACTTTGGAAAGTATAGTGGTAAAGTAAGTGCGACGCTCATTGAGTCTGTGTTTAAAAACATCCCGAATCAGTTGTCTCAGAATTTAGATGATTCAGTAAAACGTTATCGATTTAAAGGCATTGATGAAAAGAAATCTCGTTACGGTGATTTTGAAAATTCAATTAATTGGCTTGAAAAGAGTCACTTAACACTTAAAAACTATTTGCTTGAAGGCGCACCTCGAACTCCTTTTATGGCTTATAAAACCGATAATACAATCAAGTTATTTTGTTTCGATGTTGGAATTCTTAATGCAATGTTGCAAACAGATTTTAATGCAGTCAAAAAGAATCGTTTTGAATATAAGGGGTTTATAGCAGAAAACTTTGTCCAACAAGAATTAGCTGTGATGGGAAGTTATCCCACTTTTAGTTGGAGGAGTGGCCGAACAGCAGAGCTAGAATTCATGATTACAGATATGCACGGTAATGTTATTCCCATTGAGGTGAAAAGCGGTAAGAGAACCAAAGCCAAGTCACTTCAATCATATAAAAATCAATATAATCCTGTTAAAACGGTCAAGTTAATTGGTGGACAGGGTTCATCATTACTCGAAAAGGAAAACTTGGTCATACCTTTGTATTTTACTGGTCATCTGATGAAAAGAGTAAATAGTGCCTAATTTTAGTGTTGGTTTTCACTATTAGTCATTACCGTGAAGGAATATTAAAATAACGCAGACAAGGTCTTTCACATTTGGAGACCCCTTAATTGATATATAAAACAAAAAGAGACAAGCTTATCTTTGTCTCTTTTTTAAATGGTATACCTTCAACTAAACAACCTGTCCAGCCGCCCAGCCACTTGCCCATGCCCATTGGAAGTTGTAACCGCCCAACCAACCGCTAACGTCAACGACTTCACCGATGAAATAAAGGCCTGCAACGTTTTTAGCTTCCATGGTTTTAGATGACAATTCGTCGGTGTCTATGCCGCCTAACGTTACTTCGGCGGTGCGGTAACCTTCGGTGCCATTGGGTTTGATTGTCCACTGATGGAAGTAATCACTAATAGCCGTTAACTCTTTGTCATTAAACTGATTTAATGGCTTGTCATTCAGTTTTTCTAATCCAATTAATAGCTCAATAAAGCGTTTTGGTAGATGTTGCCCCAAGCAGGTTTTAAGAGCTTGTTTAGGGTTCGTTTCACGGGCTTGCGTTAATAACGCTTCTATATTGTTACTTGGTAATAAATCGATGGTGATGGCTTCGCCCGGGTTCCAATATGAAGAAACCTGAAGCATAACGGGGCCTGACAAGCCGCGGTGGGTAAATAACATATCTTCACTAAAGTTTACGCCATTTTCACAAGTAACTGACGCTGGCAAACTGATGCCTGATAAATTCTCATAATCTTCTTTGTCGTTGTTTTGCCAAGTAAAAGGCACTAACCCTGCGCAGGTGTCGGTGACTGTTAGGCCAAATTGCTGCGCTACTTTGTAACCAAAAGGTGTCGCGCCCAGTTTAGGCATTGATAAACCGCCTGTGGCGATAACCAATGATGGGGCTTGAAACTTACCTTCGTTGGTATTGATGTCATAACCCGAGTCTGTTTTAGTGATTGCTGCAATTTCGGTGCGCAATTGGGTGGTGACATTGGCGTTGCTACATTCGGTTTCTAGCATGCTGACAATGTCTTTGGCGCTGTCGTCACAAAACAATTGGCCGAGGGTTTTTTCATGGTATGCAATTTGATATTTGTCGACCATGGCAATGAAATCCCACTGGGTATAGCGGCTCAGTGCGGATTTTACAAAATGCTTGTTACCACAAATAAAGGCGCTAGGCTCAATATTGTAGTTGGTAAAATTACAGCGGCCACCGCCACTGATTAAAATTTTACGACCTGCTTTTTTAGCGTTATCGAGTAATAGGACACGCTTGCCACGATAGCCTGCGGTAGCCGCACAATGGAGGCCTGCGGCGCCTGCGCCAATGATTATTACGTCGAAATTGCTCATGTTTTTTTACCCTGCTTTTTATTAAACGGCGTTCACGAAAAAGGATGCCAATTAGCATCCTTTTTTATGTCGCGTATTGTAACCGCCTAAAGGCGTTGAAGCTAGACTACCGTTGAGCCAGGCTCCATGATGCTACCACCACTACCATTGGCAGCCATAGCTGAAAAATCTTTATCAAACATGTACATAGCTGCGCCATCGTCACCAATAAGGTCAAGCTTGTCTAAAATGCCTTTAAATAATTTTTCTTCTTCGTGCTGCTCTGCAACATACCACTGTAAGAAGTTGAACGTTGAGTAGTCGTGATTCGTGAAAGCAACGTGCGCTAGGCCGTTAATCTTTTCTGTAATCAAACATTCATGCTCTAAGATTTGAGTGAATACGTCACGCATTGATTCAAATTCGTGTGGTGGAGCATCGATACCACCCAGAATTGGTAATCCGCCAGTTTCTGATACGTAAGTGAAAAGACGTTTCATATGTTCCATTTCTTCGTTGGCGTGTTTACGCAAAAAAACAGCTGCGCCGTCGAAGCTTTTATCTTCACACCAAGCGCTCATTTGCAGGTATAAATTTGATGAATAAAACTCAAGGTTAATTTGTTCGTTGAGTTTGTCGATCATTGATTGTGCTAGCATGTGAGCCCTTTGTATTTGGTCTAAAAATATTAGTGAGAATAATGGCGTAAAATTACTTAGGGGTCAACGCTTTGATGAGGGTTTATGGGGATTTATTGAAAGTTTCTGCTGATTTCATATCGAGTGAGAATACTTGTTGTTAACGTTATGATTTAAAAGCGTTAATATGGCTGTAAAGTAATAATAACTCGTATTTACATTTCGTCTTTGATGAGCATTTTGGTGTTGTAATAAGGCCTATTTAATAGGTTAAATAGACCTTTAATACATATTTACTTTTGACGCCAATCATAGCCACTTGGGCTTTGAAAGGCGCGCAAATTAAATTCAGGTAATACGGCATAGATATGATCGAATAAGTCTGCTTGAATCGCTTCATACGCCGCCCAGCGAATGTCTGTACAGAATAAGTATAGTTCTATGGGCAGACCATTCTCATCGGCAGGTAACTGACGCACTATTAAAGTCATTTCTTTGCTAACCATCGGGTGGTTACGTAAAAAATACTCTAAATAGGCGCGAAAAGTTCCAACGTTAGTGAGTTTCCTACCGTTAGCATTCACCGTTAAGTCACCAGAAACCTGTTGGTTTTGTTCGTCAATCTCTTGTTGTTTACTGGTGAGGTATTGCGAGATTGAGTCAACTTTTAATAAATGTTCAATGAGCGTTTGATCCATAAAACCAATGCTATTAACGTCTAATCGGATAGACCGTTTGATACGGCGACCACCGGCTTGTTCCATGCCGCGCCAGTTCTTGAATGAATCACTGATGAGTGCGTAGGTTGGGATCATGGTGATAGTTTTGTCCCAGTTTTGAACCTGCACCGTGGTTAACGCGACTTCTAACACTTCGCCATCGGCGCCGTACTTTGGCATTTCAATCCAATCACCTCGGCTAACCATTTGATTAGCTGCGAGCTGCACACCTGCAACAAAGCCTAAAATTGTGTCTTTAAATACTAATAAAACGACTGCCGTCATGGCCCCTAAACCACTGAGGAAGTAGAGCGGTGATTTGCCAAGAGCGGTTGAAATAGAAATAACGGCAACCACTAAGAAAACAAAGAGTTTAATGAGTTGGTTGATGCTTTTAATAGGTAGCTTTTTATTAAGGCCCCGTTCGCGTGCCACGTCGAGTGTGACATCGAGTAAGGCGAAAATAAATGAGGCCATTTTCATTAAAATAGCAATGTCACACACGGTAGATACTAGGCTGCTTAACGCAGGGTAAGCACTAAGGGCGACTGGGCTAAATGACGAAACAATTAATAGGGGAATAACAGCCGCTATTTTAGCGAGTGCTTGATGTTTTTCTAATAAATTGAGAGTTTTAGGCGCTGTTTTGCCAAGCAGGCGATGTAATAAGTTGATTAAAATGCGGCGATCAATTTTATCGACAATAAAACTGAGCACTAACATGATAGACACAAGTATGGCGCTGTCTAACCAAACAAATTGTGTGATTGGCTGATATTGGGAAATCAGCTGATTTAAATAGTCAGTCACTCATCCTACTCCAAAACGTTAACGTATTGAGTAGGATAGAATAATTTAACACTGATTGCTATTTGTTGCGGCGCTTTGTTTGAACTTATTAATCAAGCAGCGCTTGTGAAACCAGCTCGCTTAATTGAGACATGGATTGTTCGTTTACACTGTGTTTATTTTTGTGTTCTAACAATTCATGGCTGATATTCAAAGCGGCAATTAAGGCTACATTGAGTAAACTCGCGCTGGGTTTCTTTTGTTGTACTTTAAGCATTTGCTTGTTTAACAATTGTGCCGACTCTAGCAGCGCTTCCGCTTGTCCTGGGGGGCAAGCAACGGACAGTGCTTTATCTAACAGTGTTATTGTTAACTCTTGGTTCATTACGCTTCTTGCTCAAGGCGTCCAACAATAGCGTTAATTTTATTAATCGTAGCGCTGTGTGTTTCTTCTTGCTCAAGTGCGTCTAATTGCAATGTTTCGTTGTCATCTTCAAGTTGTTTCACTTGAATGGCCAACGCTTCATTTTGTCCTGCTAGACGTGAGATCTCTTGAGTCTGTGAGGCAGTTTTTGAGATAAGTTGCTCAATAAGTTGTTCTAACTTTGGTAAGGCTGAATCTGACATGAAATATTCCGTAAAAATAGAAAAAAGAAGACAATAAGCTTATAGGGCTTAATATAAACAATATAAGGTGTAAATAGCCAGTAAACACGCGGAATATTGTAAGAATTTATGCATTTTTTTGACCGAACAAGCGATCTAACCCTTTTTCTATGTCAAACGGCGTCATTCCGGCAAATCCTAGGCGAATAAACCGATCACTGCTTTGTGCTTTATCCATCAAGAACTGTTGTTCTTGTTGGATGTAAATATCGTTAGCTAAAGCCCATTGTGCTAAATATTGTGCACTTCCATTGAGTTCTACCCACATTGCCATGCCGCCGTCTGGTTTGGTAAATGATTTTATTTGTTCTTGTTGCTGATGTTTAGTTAATTGGCTCACCATAAAATCACGGCGTTGTTGATATTCTTTGGTCACCTTTCGTAAATATCGCTCAAAGGCTCCCGCTTGCATCCAACGTGAAATGGCATCTTGCATCGGCACGCTGACTTTATGATTGATGATAGTTTTGTAATTTTGAACCGCTTGGCTCAGCGTTTTATCCAGTGCCATGAAACCAATACGGGCCCCCGGAAACATCACTTTTGAAAACGTTGATAAGTAAATAACTAGGCCATTGGGATCATCACTCGCCATGGGCGCTAATGGTTGGCATCGATAGTGATATTCATGATCATAATCATCTTCAATAATCGCCACCTTATACTGACTTGCGATGCGGTAAATGGCATGACGACGACTGACGGGCAGGGTGACTGTGGTTGGATACTGGTGCAGCGGTGTGAGGTAGATCAGGGATATAGGACACCCCTTTTTGATCTGGTTAGTAATTGCTAGCTCTAACGCTGCAGGTATCATGCCGTTCTCATCTTGTTCAATAGAAACAACCGTTGCCCCAGAGCTTGTAAAACTGCGCCAAGCTGGTGCGTATCCCATTGCTTCTGTGGCTACACTACGCTCTGGTGACAATAATATTTGAGAGAGAATGTAGAGCGCTTCTTGTGAACCGTTAGTAATGACAATTTCTCGATTAACGAGGGATCTTGCCCGGCGTAAATATTGGTTAACTTGTTCAATTAATGGAGGATATCCAGCTACGTCACCGTAATTTAAAGCGGCTATGTTAGGCCGACTAAAAGCATCATTCATGTAACTTTTAAATTCATGAAAGGGGAATAGCGAAATGTCAGGTGTGCCACCTGCAAAATTATAACGGTAACTGGCCGCGGCTTGAATCGGACTTTCTTCGACTTGCTTAGTAAATTGCCAGTCAAAAGCATCTTGGCTTTGCTGATTTTTGCTGTGCGCTCGTTGAGAGCTATTGATGGGTAAATCATCAACTACAAAATAACCACGGCGTTGCTTGCTAATAATCCAACCTTGGGCGATGAGCTCATTGTAGGCTGCCATAATGGTATGTCTGTTAGTGCTGAGCTGCTGTGCTAATTGTCGGGCGGATGGCAGCTGTTCAGAAGCTTTAATTTGTTCATTTTTAATGGCCTGACGCACCGCTTGGCTAATAGCGAGGTATTTAGTGCCGGTGATTTTATTAATTTCTGCCGTGGTTATGTTTAATGTTTTCACTGGTATAGCACTAACTTTAATTCTGGTTGTTAACAATCTACCAGTTTTGTTGAGAATAAACACATTATTTGGCAAGACTAGGATCAACACATGAAACAACCTCAACCTATTACATTATCAAATGATGTGGTTACGCTTATTCCAATGACCATGGATTATGTGGAAGATTTTTATAAAGCGGGCATCGATGACATTGTGTGGAAGTGGGTACCGCCACACAAATGTGCAACGATCGAAACGGCCAAAGAGTGGGTGGCATATTCGCTGGAGCAGGTGGCTAAAGGTGAGCAAGTGATGTTTGGCATTATTGATAACGCCAGTGGTCAGTTTGTTGGCAGCACACGTTATTGCACCATAGATGTGGAAAATAGTGGTATTGAAATTGGCTATACCTTTGTGAACCCCCAATTTCAACGCTCTAAAATTAACAGCAACGCCAAGCTGTTGTTGCTTACTCATGCCTTTGAAACCCTTGGCGCTGTACGTGTGCAATTACGTACTCATGAAAAAAACCAAAAATCGCGTAATGCGATTAGCAGACTAGGTTTAAAATTTGAAGGGATATTACGCCATCATCGATTGTTATCGACGGGAGAATATCGTGATACAGCTTTATTTAGCTTGTTAAATTCAGAGTGGCCGCAGGCTAAATCTAACCTAGAAGATAAAATTGCTATGCGTAACCAAGGAGCTAAACCAGAGGCTGTAGTGTTAAGCAGTGATGTTATATCAATGATTGAGGAATTTCCTTTGGCGCAAATTATTATCGCCAGCAATGATAATTTGCATGATCAAATGATATATTTGCCACTGCGTTTAGATAAACAAAATCAGGTACTAACTGGCCACATGTCAGCTAGCAATAAATTAGCTTGGTTGCTTGAAAATAGCCCTAAGGTCACCGTAGTTTTTCAAGGCGATGATGCCTATGTCTCACCGCTGATTCATGAGAAACAGGTGGTACCGACATGGAATTATCGACGCATGCACGTTAGCGGCCAGTTTAAGTTTTTGCTCCTAACTGAAAACAGAGAAAGTGTGGCACAACAGGTACGAGATTTTGAAGGTGAGCAATGGACTATGGATGCTCAACCAGAGCAACTTATGAATCATATGCTCGCAAATGTTCGTTGCTTTGAAATTGCCATTGAGCGATTAGATATGCATTCAAAACTGAGCGCCAAAAAGCCTAAAATAGTGCGTGAAGCTATTGCTGAAACACTCATGAACAATGGTCAGCATTCACTGGCAAAGGCACATATCAACGCAGATGGTTGATTGAAACTCAAGATAGTTAATTGGTATATTTTATATCATGTGTCATCGGCGTATAATCAATCGAAATTAATCTGCTGAGATATCACATGAACCAATCTTACATTGTTGATGGTCTTCATTGCCAAGATCATCGCTTTATCGTTCCTTTAAATTATCAAGAGTCTGAGGGTAAAAAATTATCTATCTTTGTTCGTGAAGTAGCGAGCAAAGAGGGTAAAGCCCAAGCGTTGCCTTATCTTGTTTATTTTCAAGGTGGACCAGGATTTGGTTCAAATAGACCAACGGGCTTAACAGGCTGGATAAGTGAAGCATGTAAGCATTACCGTGTCTTGTTACTTGATCAACGTGGCACGGCTTGTAGTTCTCCTGTGAACGCTCAAACGTTACGTCATCTAACCGCTGAGGAACAAGCAGAGCATTTAACACATTACCGTGCAGACAATATCGTGCGTGATGCAGAAATGATTCGTGAGCAACTGGCTGGCGATCAAAAGTGGTCTATTATTGGTCAAAGCTTTGGTGGGTTTTGTGTACTTCGTTATCTATCATCGGCGCCACAAGGGCTTAGTCAGGCTTTTATTACTGGAGGGATACCTTCGGTGACTCGCCCTGCAGATGATGTCTATAGAAAGACTTTTCAGCGGGTTATTGATAAAAATAAACTGTTTTTTGATACATACCCAACAGCGCAATCAATGGCTAAAGCGGTAGCGCTTCATTTGAGTCAGCACCAAGAACTATTGCTTGATGGCAGTGAGTTGACTGTTGAAAGATTTCAACTGCTAGGTATCCACCTAGGAATGACTGGTGGTCATCAAGAGCTGTTTGCCTTGTTAGAACAGGCTTTCGTTGATGCAAATGGTGTTAAAGAATTAAGCTTTGTATTTAAGCAAACATTTGCGGGTTTGTTGGATTTTGATACCAACCCTATTTTTGCTTTCTTGCATGAATCTATTTATTGTCAGCAATTTTCATCAAACTGGGCGGCACACCGTGTTCGTAACGAGCTGTTTGCGGATGTTTTCAACTTTGAAGACGCGAAGCAAACATTTAGCTTTACCGGTGAAATGGTCTTTCCGTGGATGTTTGAACAATTTGAACAATTAAAACCATTACAGCAAGCCGCTAATTTGTTGGCAGAAAAAAATGATTGGCCAGTGCTTTATGATTTAGAGCAACTGCGTGATAACACTGTGCCTGTTGCAGCGGCGATGTATTTTAATGATATGTATGTTGATATTGCTTACAGCCAAGAAACGGTTGCGCGTCTTGGCAATATTAAAACGTGGGTATCAAGCGATTATGAGCACAACGGTATTAAAACTGATGGTCCAGTTGTTTTTGCAAAGTTACACGGATTGTTGAACCCTTAGTCTTTTAAAACGCGCTTATCGATTAAATCGCCAGACTCGATAAGCGTGGCAATGCTAGCGGGCTTCCCAAAGTAATACCCTTGGTAATACTGGCAGTTAAGATCCGCTAAGAACTGATACTGACTTTTATTTTCGATGCCTTCGGCAATAACATCTATTTCCAGTGCACGTGTCATGGTTAATATCGCTTCAACGATGGATGCATCATCTTTGTTTTCGTGAAGCTCTTGAATAAACGATTTGTCTATTTTAACGGTGTCTATGGGCAGTTTTTTTAAGTAGGTTAATGACGAATAGCCCGTACCAAAATCATCGAGGGAAAAGAGTACATGCGAGCGACGTAATTGATTCATTTTTTTAATGACATCATCAATATCATAAATCGTTACTTCTTCAGTAATCTCTAAGACCAGTTGCATATTTTTTAATGAATAGTTTCCGATGATAGATTGTATCTGCTCAACAAAATCATCTTGTAGAAAATGACTCGGACTAATATTAACAGCCATCTTTAACTTATTATTAGGATAGAAGTTGCTCGCTAGTTCGTTACATTGCTGACACGCCATATGCAAAATATAACGGCCTAATTGGTCAATAATGCCTATTTCTTCAGACAGCGCGATGAAATTAGTTGGGTCGACAATGCCATTAATTGGGTGATCCCA
>Ga0209292_1000920_pt1 | contig 37226 bp, 32 predicted proteins | sample GOMGulsemesocosm_2_FD_184634 | JGI IMG/M metagenome (GOLD analysis project Ga0209292, IMG submission 184634) | Methane-oxidizing microbial communities from mesocosms in the Gulf of Mexico - GOM9C Gulf of Mexico (SPAdes) (version 2) | ecosystem: Environmental > Aquatic > Marine > Cold seeps...
CCAGAACCAATGCAAAGATATGGTCTTGCTAGCACATATCTGTGAGCAGCACCGCCTAAGCTTGAACAGTCGTGGCCGTCCAAGGATGAGGGAAGAGTTGAAAGAACTAGGTTTTAATGTTGGGGGCAGGCGCATGGGTCGCCCCCTCTCGGCTGATTTGCGTTGCAAATTGCCTGCCGGGCAATGGATGCGTCAGAACGGCCTATGATATCGATCCCGGCTCGGTCGGCGACGACCCGCTGGTCGATGATGTAACTGCGCGTGACTTCATCACCAATCCGCTTGCCACAGATGCTCAGGTAAGCGTTACTGACGTGATGGTCTATGGTGCTGGCGGTGTCACGCTGCTTGAGCACTTGGTAAACGGCGGCCGGGTGACGTGCTGCAGGACATCAATGCCTCTGGCGCAGGTGACGACGATGACCCAACCGTATTCATTACCTTCGAGGAGACCGGCGGTGGAGCATCTTTGATCTACAGCGCCGATATCGCCGTCAATCTGCATGATTCCGGCTATACATTTACCTATGTAACGGCAGCCCCCACGATGCGGTGCAGATCAACGCGGTGAACGACCCCGAGGAAAGTACGGGCAACAAATTCGACATCGGCGCCTTTAACATCCTTGAGGCCCAGCCAACGCCAGATCAGAAATTCGACTTCACCGTTGACATTACTGATTTCGATGGCGACTTCAAATGAGTTCTCAATCGGCGTAGACGGCACTGGCACCTTTGACGACGATGCGGAGACAGATGTCCTCGCCTGAAAACTCCGTTGCACTAAGCACGTTTTGTCTCTCTGAGAACCATCGCGTTGGTGCTGTTAGAGGAGTCCGCCTTAAGGCGGTGCGACCTTGGTGAAATCTGTTTGGTCCGTTGTTCGTTGCGCAGATTTGACGAAAGCGAGTTCGACAACGTCAGGTTCATTCGGACCAGACCCCAGCTCTTGTGTGTGGCGAGATCTTGGTGCTGCATAAAGGGAGAAAAACTTTCCAACAAGAGACCAGTTCGAATTGGTCTGGCGTACCTGTCACGGAAATCGTGGGATAAATCTGCCCAAGGAAGGGCGTACGTCAACCGAGGTTACAACAAAGCCTCATGAAAGTGAAACAGGGGCAATCGATTTGGCAATTGCTTTAGCCCGGGAGGTCGTACCCAATTCTTTCAAGATAGCTGAGATATGCGATTTGATGGTGCTTTCTGACAGGTCTAATTGTCGAGCGATTTCCTTATTTGACAGTCCTTGGCACATCAGGGTGAAGACGTCCTGCTGCCGCGCGGTCAATTCGGACTGTCGTGGTGTTGAGGGATCAAGTGGTTCCACGTCCGCTACTGGATTATTGCCCTTTAGATAAGACCTAGGCAGGAAAATCTCACCTTCAAGAATCAACGAAACAGCATGAATCAAAATCTGAGGATCGGCAGATTTAGGGATAAACCCATCGGCTCCAATGGAAAGTGCCGATCGGATAATCTGATGATCTTCAATCCCGGAAATAAGCGCCACGGCCGTGGCCGGATAGCCCTGCTTTAAGCGAACCAAACCATCAAGCGAGATTGTGTCCGGTAAGTTAACGTCCAAAAGCACCAGATCGACAGCAGTGCCGCTGCTTAGTAAGTGCAACGCATCTGTTATGCCTGCGGCACCATCTACGCGCATATCTGAAAACGCGCTCTCTAGCAGGTTTTTGACGCCGGTTCGGATTAGATGGTGGTCATCCACAATCAATACGACGGTCATTTCCTGCTCCTAATTCATTGGTAATGTCTTGATTTACCACTGGGAGGAAGCTGACACCATCATTATTTCTAAACGAGACTGGCAACAATTCCCTCGCTGGAACCGTCGCCGGATCCCAATCCGGGAGGTTGTGAAAATGCATATTAGGTGCGGGGAAAGGTCCTCAGATTAAGTCCAATATGCCCTAGTGTGACAATATTTGACTGAGGAACTTTTGTGTCCGATCAACCTGAGGGCTGTCGAAGAATGCGTCGGGGGTGTTTTCCTCGACGATCTCGCCGCCATCCATGAAGATCACCCTATCGGCAACCGATCTGGCAAAAGACATTTCGTGGGTAACGCAAATCATGGTCATGCCGGTGTCAGCCAGTTCGATCATCACGTCGAGTACCTCTTTGATCATCTCAGGATCAAGTGCTGAGGTCGGTTCATCAAACAACATGATGGATGGGCTCATGCATAGCGACCTGGCAATCGCCACACGTTGTTGTTGACCGCCAGAAAGTTGTCCGGGGTACTTGTCTTTTTGTTCAGCAATGCCGACCCGCTCTAGATAGCGACAAGCGACCTCTTCGGCTTTGGCGCGGGGCATGTTGCGGGCCCAGACGGGGGCAAAACACAGATTATCGAGAATTGTCATGTGTGGGAACAGGTTGAATTGTTGAAACACCATACCGACCTCGCGTCGGATTTGGGTGATGTTCTTGCTGTTTTCATTCAGCAAGGTTCCATTAACATTAATCGTGCCTTCCTGATGTTCTTCAAGATGGTTGATACAGCGGATCAAGGTGGATTTCCCTGAACCTGAAGGGCCGCAGATAACGATCCGCTCACCCTTGGCGACGGTCAGGTCAATGTTCTTCAGGACATGGAAATCACCATACCATTTATTGACACCGCTCATCTCGATAACGGTTTCTTCACTTGCAATTTGGCTTTCGATCTTGACGGTCATAATCGCCTCCTGAAATTCGATTTAGCGTTTGTGTCCGGCAGGGCCGCGACGTTCCAGTTTGCGCCCGTAAAGGCTGATGCTGTAGCAGATTAACCAGTAAACAAGGGCAGCAAAGGCGTATGCTTCGGCCTGAAACCCGAGCCATTCAGTATCAAGCGCGGCACCTTTGATCATGCCAAGAAAATCCAGAAGGCCCACGATGATCACGAGGGAAGTATCCTTGAACAACGCAATGCAGCGACCGATGAGGGGGGGCAGAACATGGCGCAGTGCTTGGGGGACAACCACAAAAACAATGGTGTGGGTCCGTGTTACGCCTAAGGCAAGTGCAGCTTCGGTCTGGCCCGAGGGAATGGCCTGAAGTCCACCGCGTACCACCTCGGCCATATAAGCAGATGAGAACAAGATCATACCGATCTGGATGCGCAGCAGGTTGTTGATAACCAGATCAGGCGGCAAAAAGAGCGGCATCATGACAGAAGCCATGAACAAGATAGTGATCAGTGGAACGCCACGCAGCAATTCAATGAAAGCAACACAAACCGCTTTGATGGCCGGTGAGCCATAGTATCGGCCAAGGGCCAAGAGCACGCCGAGCGGGATTGACACGATCACGCCAACCAGCGCCAGCATGATGCTAAGCATCAGCCCCCCCCAGAGAGATTGGTCAACCTCTTGCATACCGAAGGCCCCACCGATCATGATCAGTGCGAAGATTGGCAGAATAGCCCAGGCGGCAATCAGAATGACCCCGCGAATGCGATCGACATAGGTCAGAGCCGCTAGGATGATCAGTGCGACCGCAGCGATACCGGGGCGCCAGGCAAGGTCCTGCGGGTAGACGCCAAGCATAAGAACTTGAAACTTATCGACAATGAATGGCCAGCAGGCGCCATCTGCTTGGCGGCAGATCTCATCATCGCCTTGAAAACTTGCCTTAACCAGAAGCCATTCGATGAGATTAGGAATGATCGACAGCAGCGTCCCAAGCAGGACAAGCGTGATAACTGTGTCTTTTATGCTGCCAAAAAGGTTTGTGCGCAGCCAAGCCAATGGTCCGACCTTGCTGGCTGGTGCTGGCCGATCATCAGATGGTTGGAAGGTTATATTATTGCCTGACATCATGTTACCTTTCGACAAGCTGCACGCGAGCGTTCAACATATTCATGCCCAGCGAAATAATGAGGTTGATTGTCAGATAAACAGCCATCCACATGGCAATGATTTCGATGGCCTGACCGTTTTGCCCGATGATCGTTCCACCGATGGAAACCATATCCGGATAGCCGATCGCCACCGCAAGAGAACTATTTTTGACAAGGCTGGCATAGTCATTTGTCGTGGCCGGAATTGTGACGCGCAGCGCCTGCGGTAACAGTACCAACCGGGTAACAATCCCACTGGACACTCCCAAAGCATTGGCCGCTTCGATCTGTCCGGCCTCAACCGATTGGATCCCGCTTCGTACATTCTCACCGATATAGGCAGCGGTATAAAGGACCAAGCCGATCAGAAGCGAAGCGAACTCTGGCTTCATCGCAAGCCCGCCCCTGAAATTAAATCCCTTGTAGATAGGAAGTTCACTGCCCAAGGGTTGGCCGCATGCCATAAACGCCAGCCCGGTAAGGGCGGCGAAGATCGCTAACCCACCCCAAAACCCTGGCACCGAAATGCCCGTGCGTATTTTGTACGATTTAGCCCAACGCCAGAATACCAAGCCCAATATGAATGCAATACCCGTTGCAACCATGAACAAAGCAAACCCATCCTCGGCCAATGGGCGTGGCAGGTAGAACCCGCGTTTAGAGATGTAGACACCTTCCATTAGGGCGATTGCATCGCGGGGGTGCGGCAAGGATGCCAGCACAACGGTGTAAACAAAGAAAAGCGTCAGAAGCAGCGGCAGATTGCGCAGTGTTTCCACATAGATCGCAGCAACCTTGGCCAGCAACCAGTTGTTTGAGACCCGTGCAACCCCAACAAAAATGCCCAGAATGGTTGCAAAAATGATGGCCAGTGTTGATACAAATAAGGTGTTAAGGATGCCAACCAGAAATGCGTATCCATAACCACGTGTCGGATCATAGTCGATCAGACTGTCGCCGATTGGCAGGCCCGCTTCGTGTTGCAGAAATGCGAACCCACTTTCAATCCCACGGATCGCAAGGTTTTCCTGCGTATTGGCAAACAATACGTAAGCAACTGCAATGACTGCGACTGAAACCGCGCCCTGCGAAAGAATTGAGCCCAAATTTCGGATTGATAAGCCGGACTTGGCTGTTCTGCTGGGTGAAGACATCTTGGGATCCACTAAACTGTGTTGTTTACAGCCGGCCCCTAAAGGCCGGCTGCAGTAATGTGATCAAAAGTAAATCTTAGCGAATTGGCATGGCGTAGAGTAGACCACCGTCGCTCCACTGAGCGTTCACGCCACGCTCAAGCCCAAGTGTCGAAGTCAGGTTGCGGTCATAGATTTCACCATAGTTACCAACTGCACTCAGAGCATCGACCATCCAAGTGCTTTCCAGCCCGATGAAACCGCCGGTGTCACCAGAACTTCCCAACATCCGTTGAATGCTTGGGTTTGCGGAATTTGCAGCCATATCAGCCACGTTGTCCTGGGTTACGCCAAATTCTTCGGCGGTGATCAGCCCGTATACAACCCATGTCACAATGTCTTTCCACTGGTTGTCACCGTGGGCAACAAGCGGTGCAAGAGGCTCTTTGGAGATGATTTCGGGCAAGATTGTGTGGGCTAAAGGATCAGCGAACCCGGCACGGAAAGCCGCAAGTTGGCTTGAATCGGTGGTCAGCGCATCGCAGCGGCCTGACGCGTAAGCCTCGACAGCCTCGCGTTTGCCTTCGAATACTACTGGCTCAAGTGTTAGGTTGTTGGCACGGGCATAGTCCGCGATGTTCAGCTCGGTTGTGGTGCCGGTTGTCAGGCAGACCGTCGCTCCGTTCAACTCTGTTGCGCTGGAAATGCCTGCATCGGCACTGACCATAAAGCCCTGACCATCGTAATAAACAACGGCAGTGAAATCGACGCCCTCAGCGGAATCGCGTTTCATTGTCCATGTGGTTGTGCGTGATGTCATGTCGACCTGACCACTGGAAACCGCAAGGATTTTCTGTTTTGAGGCCAGCGGCACATAACGTACTGCGTCTGCGTCACCAAGAACAGCCGCCGCTACAGCGCGACAAACGTCTGCATCCAGACCTTTCCAGATACCTTCAGAATTCGGGTTCGAAAAACCCGGAACGCCTTCACTGACACCACATACTAGCTCTCCGGCACCGCGAACATCTTCCAGTGTACCCGCGTTAACCGCGCTTGCTGCGGTGATAGCTGCGACAGCAAGTGCCCCAAGTTTGATTGAATTACGCATATCGTCCTCCCATTTGGCGTTATCGTTGTTCGTCTGCCAATGGCTCTTCCCTAGTTGAACAACGTGTGCGCAGATCAGGTCCTTTTGGACACAGTTCCGCCTGAAGAGGAGGTTACGAAACGTTTCAACATTGGGACATCGGTCAGATGGGGGAGCTGCCTTGGAAGAGGTTCTGAATTAGCCGTATGGCTTCACTCCAAAGAACTAGTCCTTTTGGGTGGTGTCGGGGTAAGTTGTTATAAAACAAGCTCTTGAAATACGCCAGTTCCGGGTGGCGTGACTTAATGACTGGTCCTTCAGGCGCATTGGTTATTCCCAGCCTTCCAAGGCATTCTTCCTATATCCGAAATAAATGAAAAGGGAGTGCCGCCATGATATGGGATCTTGTTGTGACTGGACATGATGGCCAGTTTGAAAGCGGTCTGCATGACATTGTAAGTCGTCTGAAGACTTTATCCTCGGTTAGTGTTGAGGTGACGTATGATCCCGGCGCTTTGGCAACTGTTCGTCTTGACGATCCGACAACAGAGTTGAGCCGAGCTAGGATCCGGCAACTGTGTGACAAATCCGGTGTTGATGCATACATTTCTAACGGTCGACCCACAAAGCGCAAACTGCTGGTGGCTGATATGGAAGCAACCATCATTCTGGACGAAATGCTTGATGTACTGGCTGAAGAACGCGGGATTGGTGTGGCGATAACCGGCATCACAGCGCGTGCCATGGCTGGTGAACTTGATTTTGCGCAGTCTCTTATAGAACGCACAAAATTGCTTGCTGGCACGCCGGTGGCCTTGCTGGAAGCCTTGTGTCAGCGTATTCGAATTGCGCCCGGTGCGAGGGCCCTGATCCGCACGATGAATGCCGATGGCGCGACTACGGTGCTTGCCACAGGGGGATACGGAATATTCGCGGATGTCGTTGCGCAGATCTGCAGTTTTGACAAAGTTGTCGCAAATCATCCGGTGGTGCGCGATGGTGTGCTGACCGGTGATCTGATCCATCCGATTAGTACAGCTGAGACAAAACGCGACGTGCTATTGCAAAACTGCGCAGAACTTGGCATCGATCCGCAAATGGCCTGTTGCATTGGAGATGGGGCAAATGACATGCTGATGCTGAAGGCGTGTGGCCTGCCGATCAGCTATAGAGGGAAGCCCGTGGTGCGCAATTTAGTAGATCTGGACATCCAGCATGGCGATCTAACTGCTGCCCTGTTTGCGCAGGGATTCAGTCGCTCGGAAATTTTGGAAGGCTGATGATCTTTGTGTTGCATAAACGCTGGCTGACCGCGTTTGTTTTGTGTCTTTTTGCGACTCTACCCCATCAACTGCGTGCCAATGAAGCTGGCCAGACAAGGGCTGCGGTTCAGGATAGGGGATATCTGATCTGCGGTGTCGGGATCGATGATATCGGTTTTTCAATACAACAGATTGATGGTGACTGGGCTGGCTTTGACGTGGACTTCTGCCGGGCTGTTGCGACCGCTGTTTTGGGTGATGCAACGGCCGTTGAATTTGTTCCATTGGACAGTCTCAATCGGTTGAGTGTGCTCAAAAACGGGGGTGTTGATGTGCTGTTTCGTACCACCACCTATAATTTTGAGCGTGACGTGGTGAAGGGGTACGAATTTCCCGCGATCACCTATTACGATGCGCAACGGGTACTGGCCTATGCAGATACTGGTGCAAGCCGGGTTTCTGATCTGGAAGGCAAAACAATTTGCGCCAACTCAGGCACCACAAGTATAGCGAATATCCGTGCCTCAATTGTTAAGATGGACGCCCGGATTGGGATTCTTGAGATTGCCTCACAAGCCGGCCGCTGGCGCGCGTTTTTCGGCCGTGAATGCGATGCTGTTACTGCCGATGGCAGCGACTTGGCTGCAATGATGGCGAACCGCCCCCAGTATCGTGACGATTTTGTGATGCTGGAAGACGAGATCTCCAATGAACCCCTTGGCGCAGTGATCCGAGAGGGCGATCAGCAGTGGGAACATATCATCCGCTGGGTGGTTAACCTGACCCTTGTAGCCGAGGCCGCGGGAACAGGACAGGAAAGCAGTGAGGCTGATATTGACCAATTGAATTTTCCCGCCAGTAACACGCTGGGGCTTGTAAGTAACTGGGGAAAAGAGGTGATCCGGCAGGTCGGAAATTACGAGGAAATTTTCACTCGCAATTTGGGCGAGGGATCCGAACTGAGACTGCCACGCGGGCTGAACCATCTTTGGAAAAACGGTGGGCTGATGTACCCGCTGCCAATGAACTCCCCCTGATGCCCATGCGCGATATACAATATAGCGTCGGAAGGATTGTGTTTCTCACCCTGCTTTGTATGTCGTTGGGGACCTTGGTCATCGGATTTGTTTCGATTTATGGGATTCAGTCTTTTCGACTGGAATTTGACAGGTTGGTTGAAAAAGACCTTCCCCAGGCAACGATCGCCACGCGCCTGAATGCCGAAATCTCAGGCCTGACCAGTCAGGTCGGCCTGCTGACATCAGCCCGTTCAGAAGTCGCGCTTGGGACGATCCGTATTCAGACCGGCGACCAGCTTGAGGCGATTGACCGGTTAAAAGAACAATTACGTGGTTTCGAACTTCGCCCTGGTGAATACATCGAAATCGACAATGCGTTAAACAAGCTGACTTCAAACCTTGGGCTGCTGACGAACCTCAGCGTCCGGCGGCTTCGATCCGTAGCCGCATTCTCTGCGCTGAGCGAGCAGGCGCGGGAAATTACGGCCGTAACAAACGGCAAGTTGCAATTTGTCCTTTGGTTGCAAGATCTGGAAACAGCGAACAGATTGCAGGAAATCGATCTTTTGGAAATGGACTTTGACCAGATTCAAGCTGAAACAACGGACCCACAATTGCAGCGTCTTGGAGGAGAGATGCTGGATCAGCGCCGCAGGGTTCTGGAAATAGGAACCACAATTCAAGGGCGCCTGAACCACCATATACAATTGTCATCACGTTTGGCTGACACCACCCGGTTTATGTCTTCGCGTCTCATTTCCGGCGCGAATGAACGAAGCACTTTGATCCTGAAACAGATCAGGACCAACTCATATCTTATTTTGGCAAGTTTTCTGGTTTTTGCGACAATTGGCGCGTTTATCTACGTCTATCTCGATAAACACGTCGTTGGTCGTATCCAGAAACTGACACAACGGATCAACGCCTATGAGGGGCATAGCGAACTCGGGACGGATAACCAAAATGAAATCACACGGATCGAGGCGTCTTTTACCAATCTGACTGAAACCATCGCAGAGCGTGAGACCCGCCTTGTTGCACTGAATGATGCCGCAACCGAGGCACGGCGGGATGCGGAAAAAGCCAACCGTTCAAAATCAACATTGTTGGCTGCTGCCAGTCATGATCTGCGCCAACCCGTTCACGCCATGGGGATGTTGATCGGTGGGATTGACTGCGCACGACTTGATAGGACGTCGCGTGAGACATTGGATCAATTGGCAAATCTGACTCAAGAAACGGCGCAGCTTTTCAACTCGATCTTGGATTTGTCCAAACTTGAGGCCGGCACATTTACGGCCACGCGCGGGCCGGTGAATATAACGGAGCTGTATGCCCGAGTGCGCCAAGAGATCGGTCAAAGGGCTGAGCTGGCGGGGGCCACCCTTGTTGTTACGGCCCCGGCACAGGATATTTTTGTTCTTGGCGATGACGAGGCATTGTATCGAATCCTTAGCAATCTTGTGATTAACGCAGTCGAATATGCGGGTCAGGGTGTGATCGAGCTGAACTTTGAGCAAGGCGAAAGCGAATTCATCTTTATGGTTTCAGATAACGGCCCGGGGCTGCTTCAGGCGCCTGATGGCAGACCGGACAGTGACACGGAGCATGCGAATAGCGGCTATGGGCTTGGCCTCTCAATTAGTTTTGCACTGGCCACGGCGATGAAAACCAAGTTGAAATTTGATCTACCTGAAACTGGCGGCACGAGGTTTTCCCTGCCGTTGCCAATTGTGATCAGCCCCGAAAAATCACCAGATGATCATTCAGAATATCGGCGCAAAGCAACATCGCTGAACGGTTTGTCTGTCATCCTTCTTGAGGACAATTCAGACGTTATTACCGCAACAAACGAGGGACTTTTGCGACTGGGGTGCCAAGTCACCATGTGCACTTCAATCGAACATGCGCAAGAGGCGATCCGGAATGCCTTAACTCCGTTTCTGCTGGTGACTGATATGGATTTGGGACGTGGCCATTCGGCATCCGGTCTCATTGCCGACGCGTTGGAACATACGACCCTGTTGTCAGGTGTCATTGTCACAACCGCCAGTCCAATCAAAGTATCGAAAATCTGGCGCGAAGAAAATAAGGTTCAGGTTCTTGAAAAGCCCTTTTTCATCGGGCGCCTAGCAAGTTTGATCCGCTATATTCTATTGCATGGCTGAGTTTCTACCACGAGGCGGAGAAAACAGCGTTGTCTGTAGAAGCTCAGTTGTGAAGGGCAGGGTGGTTGCATAGCTTTCCGGCATGACAAAACTCGACCTGTTCAAGGAGGTTTTCGTAAAACTCAACGGCACTGTCCACCACGCTTGGCGGGCAGTGGATCACGATGAGGAAGTGCCGAAACTCCACTCCACCAAGCGTTGTGAGCGACCGGTGCGTTGAAACTCCAAAGAAAAACAATGATGCGCTGCCATCAAGTTAGAGATGGCAGCGCATCAACCCACCCCGGCGATCGGCTTCGGTTGAGCCGATCGCCTTGACGTTTTTCCAATTCGATCCGTAGAAGCGCTGAAAGTAATTCAGCTCTTTGTAGGTTTGGCTGTTAAGTACAGCCATAGATATCCACCCACCCCGGCAACCAACGACGCCATAAGGATCCCGGTTTTGGCAACCAAGAGAAGGTCTTCTTCTCCGCTAAATGCCAGTTGAGCCACGAAAATCGACATGGTGAAGCCGATCCCAGCCAGCAAGGATGCGCCCGCAATTTGGGTAAATCGGGTATCTTTAGGCAAGACCGCAACCCCAAGACGGAGGGCAATCCAGCAAGCACCGACAATACCAATGAACTTGCCTAGGATCAGACCCAGTGAAACACCTAGGAAAACTGGGTGACTGAGGGTGTCCGACAGCGAGGCCAGTTCAATTGGAATACCTGCATTTGCCAGCGCAAAGATCGGAATAATGACGAAAGCCACGGGCAGGTGCCAGATATGCTCTAGGCGCTGCAAGGGCGCTTCGACACTGTGCACGCTGCTCTCAAGCGCCTGGACTTGCGTGCGTAAATTGATATTGGTCATGATGCTCTGCCCCGGAACATGGGCTTTATCAAAGTCATCCATTAACCCACGTACATGTGCACTGAAGCGTTTCGGATCATAGCGGGGAATTGCTGGAACCGCCAAGGCACCAATGACACCGGCAAGCGTGGCATGAACACCAGACAAGAGCATTGCGTACCATAAGGCTAAAGCCACGATGAAATATGGTATCGCGTTACGAACGCCGCTGAGGTTCAATGCGATAAGGATGGCAACACAGCCTGCGGCAGCGGCCAAGGGGCCCATTGCGATGGTCTCTGTGTAAAATACTGCAATCACCATAACCGCACCTAGGTCATCAACAATGGCGAGAGCGACCAAAAATGTGACCAATGCTTTGGGTACTCGAGTGCCCAAAAGCGCCATCGCACCAATTGCAAAAGCGATATCGGTCGCCATGGGGATACCCCACCCAGCCGCTGCAGGGCCTGATGGATTGAGAACAAAATAAACGAGGGCGGGCACCACCATACCGCCAATGGCCGCAACGATAGGCAGCACAGCGTTGCGCGGATTTGCCAATTCACCTACAAGGAATTCGCGCTTCAATTCCAAGCCGACAACGAAAAAGAAAACCGCCATCAAGGCATCATTGATCCAATGATGAAGCGACATTTTGAGCGACCAGTCACCAAAAACAACGCCTGTATAGGTCGAGAGCAATTGGTGGTAAGTGTCTGCCAAAGCGCTGTTGGCCAATATCAGGGCAATTACAGCCGTCGCCATGAGAAGCAATCCGCCCGCAGTTTGGCGATGCAAAAATTCTTCGAAGGGAGAAAGAATTTTACCAAAACGGTTTTCCCAACGTGCGACGAAAATCCCGCTATCTGAATTGGTTTCTTGCTCGTGTTGTGACACTTTTGTTCCCCATTGTTGAATTAAACCTCAGTTCATATGTGGGCGATCGTAAACATTTCAACCCAGCGAATTCAGTGCATTATGTCGCAGTCAAATCCTACACTTTATTAGAAGACGCTGCGCCATTAAAAACATAGCTTTTGCTTTTGCAGCGAAAGCTTATTTTACCTGTGCTCCTCAATTGTCGCCAGTCATTCATCAGTCATAATCATTTCAACCAAGAATGCCACCGTTACTCATGCGCCAATTCCAAGCTCAACCGCAACGACGCTATCGCCGAGTGATACGGTCTTGGTGCGGCATAAATGGCGGTCAAATTGTACTTGCGGAGGCCTGTTCGAATTGGCCTGAAAGTATCTTCAATTTGATTTGGATCCGATGCCTACACGGGAGGAGCAAATCGAAATGGGTTGCCAAACTGCTATTCAGCCAGATAGGAATAGTTCAGAAGAAGCCATATTTCCTGAGTATTTCAATGATACGACTATTTTTAATGCGTATTATTCCTCAATTTTAAGGATGGTGTTTTATGAATAAAATTATGCTTGTAACCGCTTGTGCAGTCTCGATTATGCTAAATACACCCGCAATATCGCAAGATACAACTGGCACCGTTACGGGGCAGTTTGATGGCGAAGAGTTGCAGTGGTTCGTCACTATTGATGACGGAAAAAGTCAAAGCGACTGGACCGATATGGGGCTATTGGCCGACGCCAATATTTTTGCCCAACCCACCGCTGACACGGTTGATGTCATCAAAGGCGCTCTATTGATCGGATTTCAAGTTTTCAATTTGGAGGGCACACCAGCCGTTGGATCCTCCAATGTCACCTATATGAAAGATGGCTATGGCGGCATGTTTGGATCGCGCGATGACGCGTTGATCACAATTGAAGAAGCCAGCATCCAAGGTGACACGCTTCATGTAAAGGGAAGTTTTGAAGCCGAAATATATTACTCGACGGATCACTTGCAAACTCTTGATACTGACAATCCAAAATTGGTCACGGGTCAGTTTGACGTGAACCTCAAGCCTGCATCGCAATAATTCGGGTGTAAACGGGCGTTTGTACCTTGGGAATCTGACAGTTGGTGTGATTGCTGGTTGCTTCGGCACGAATGTTAAAGAAGTTTTTCTTGAGACCAAACGCAAGTCTTGTGACTATTCCTGAGACAGAACGTGATTTGCGATCTCTATGGCAGCCATTTTTAGGTTATCGTTCCCACCGTCTTCAATATTTACGTGTATGATCAAAAACGTCTCGGTCATGAGTGAGAGCTGATGGCGGCGTGGGGTCCACACGGCAATGATGCCCAGGTTATCTATTGGCTCGGCATCGGAATAACCCGATGTCACACGCCCAAAATCTTCTAGGCGGTTACCCTGGGCAAAGATAATCATCAGTTTTTTACCTTTGGGAAAATGCCCCGCGTTGATACGCGCTTCGTCTTTGCCGTGTGGGCTACCCCAAACATAGGTACACTTCAAAAAGGCTTCGTCAGTGCATTCATAGAACTTCAACGTTTCATCCGCTTCAAAGACAAATGTCTCGCGAATAATGTCCTCGGTGACTGAAGGGCTGAAATCATTGGCGGTGACTGGTTGTGCAAATGTTAGGCAGGCAATGGTGGCCACGGCGCCAAAGATGTGGTTTGATAATGAAAAATGCATTTTTGCTCCTATATACATCCGCGCAAATTTGACGGTGGCCCTAGCGGTCCAAAAAGACGGATCGCCAAGCATTGAAAGTCTGGCCTTGTGTTGTGCCAGAGACGTGCATGATGCCGTAAACGATCTCTGGATCCAAAACCAAAAGCCGGAAAGTGAAGTCCATTTCTTGACCATTCACGTTGGCGGAAGCCTGTCCCACAAGTCGCGCCATTTGATCATTCTGACATCCATAGAGTTTTTCAATGTAATCCGATGTTAGAACTGGTTCTGGAACGGCGTCCAGCTTCACACCAACCTGATGCCCATCAAAAACCCAGCTAGGTTCATCCACCCATTCCAAAATCACGGGCTGCTGCGCTTCGGGATGGTTCAATACAATGGTGCCCTCTCCAAGACTTTCATCGTTCGTCAATGTGATGTGTTCAACTTCGCTTGATGCAGGAAATGGTATGGCCATCCCTCCCATCATGACGACTCCTGCATGGTGCTCCATCACCCAGTCGCCATCGATTTGTGAAGCATTCGCGCCCCAAAATGTCTGGTCACCATACTGGCAAGCAATATCCGTATTTTGGGCCTTGGCGGTGTTGGCGCTCATCAAAATTAGTGTCAAAATTAGTGCGGCTCTCATTGAATTATCCTAACTGTAAAATAGGACAATTGCACACTAAGGCGGCTTGCAAGTCAATATACTCGGCAATTGGTTGAGTGCTCCAAGTCGAAAGTTAGTGCATGATTGGCCTTTGGTCCATCGGGATGATGGTTTTCGGGAATGGAGGGCGATGAGCTAGAGCGCTGCGGGATCGCATTGGAGCTGCTACGATTTTGTTCGATCTAAGATCACAGCCAGATAAAGCCAGCCCTTTCGCGTCCAGATATAGCTGAGATCCACCATCCATTTCTGGTTGGGACCATCTGCTACAAAGTCACGGCCCAGCAAGTTAGGCGCGATATTGAACGTGTGATTACTGTCCGCCGTTGCCTTGTGTTTGCCCGTTCTCACCACAGATATGCCGCTCTGACGCATCCATTGTCCGGCAGGTGATTTGCAAGGTAAATCTGCCAAGAGGGGACGACCCACGCGGCGATGTCCAATGTTCAGGCCACATTCGGCTTTAGCTAACATGACACCGATGGAATTCTTGCAGAGAAACACGATGGACAAAATGGCCGCGTGAGGTTACAGATTTTACCCCAAGGAGTCCGCACAAGCTGGAGGAGCCTTGGGGCACAGGTCAGTGGGAATGGATAAGGGCGATATATACCGATCTCTGGGTGCCCAACCAGCAGGCACTGTGGGTTGAGTATATTGAGGACAACCAGACGGTTGACTACAGTAACGCCTACAAAGCCATTTCCAACATGTATGTGCCCAGTTACATGCCAACAAAACGCGCTCTTTCTAAGACCTGAATAACCCCGAGATTGCCGCGATGTTCGATACAGATAGGGACGATGTTAGTGGATGCTGGGCTGGTGATGTGGCATGGGCCTCGGCGAAGTGTTGGCCGATCAAGTTTATGTCAATTCCTTTTGATCAGTTGCTTCCTGCCTCTGCAAGGATATCTTCAAAGGCGCCCTTTGTGCGGCCCGGCATTCTTACTTCGAGAAACCCTTCGGGTGCTTCAGCCGCGCCGACCTGAATAACCATTACCATGCCCATTGCGAAATGTGGCTTACATTTCACGCCGATCATGCCTTCTGCGGTTAGTTCAATCTCTATTTCTTCGTTAATTCTACCTGCAAAGGGTTCCTGTCCCTCGGGCATCATGCCGCGAATGGATTCTGCGTTGTGGCCACGGTCAGTGGCGCGGAAGACAATTGTATCGCCAACTTCGGCCGACACAAAACGTGGTTCAAATACCATGCTTCCTGCTTCGCCGCGGTTTAGCATTTTGATTTCGAAGGTTTCAGCCAGAGCTGAAATTGGGGCAATCGCCAGAGTGGCGGCTGCAATCAAAGTGTTGAGTTTCATCTGTAGTTTCCTTTTCAGAGTTTGTATATTTCGTCGCCAAACGCGGGCGAGTGAAGCAGCAAGAAGGGATCCATCAAGCGAGAAAGATCGGCGTGGTTTTCTAGGTTCCTCAGAGCTGGCCAACCATGTGTCGATTGGGGGCTTTGCCTAGTAACTAGGGGGTGCCCACCGCTCAATCCGACCCCTCTCGTTTATTTTTGAGGTGACGAACCGGTCGGGTGGCCAGGCTATCCGGCCACCCGTTCAGAGCAGTGATTACATTGCAGCGTCAGAAGCGTTCTTCATCAGATAGTCCATGACGAGTGCTCGTTCGTTTTCGTCGAGACCCGCTCTTGGGAACATGGATGGGGTGATACCTTTCCACTGTTGCTGCGTGAAGTGTGACACTTCCCGAGGACCGTGACATACGGTGCAGCGCTCATAGAAAATTTGCTCGCCCGGCTCCATATCAGAATAGAGGCTCTCGGTCAGATCGTAGAGCCGGTCCAATCCAAGCTTGTCCTGGTCGATCTCAGCGAGGTCCAGGTCCTCAATGATTGCGGGTTTCTCGTAGGCGAGGTTTGGCCCTTCCGGATCTAGGCATTTCCGCATTGAGATCAGCGAAGTGTTTGCTGTGGTTGCTTCTGACAGGCCGGATGCGCGTTGAGTTGAAGTCAGGAAATTCACCAGACCTGAATTACAGCGGCCCTTGCTGTCAAGTTGTGGCCAGCAGCCTTCGTAAATCGAAACAACACCCGGCATAATGTCGTCTGATACGACTGCCCCGGCAATTACTGTCCCACGACTATTGTAAAGCTCGACCAAGTCCCCATCCTCAATACCGCGCGAAGCAGCATCTTCGGCATTGATGCGTACCGGTTCCCGGCCCTGAACTTTGTAAAGACCACGCAGGGTTTCGGACTGGTCCATCTGGCTGTGCAGACGGAACCACGGGTGAGGCGACACGACGTGAAGCTGACCTTCTTTTGCATTGCCGAGATATTCGTGTTTCTCCATCCACATCGGCATGCCAGGGCAGTCGTCAATTTCCATGTTGGCGATATTTTCGCAGAACATTTCGATTTTGCCTGACGCTGTATGCAATGGGTGCGCTTCGGGGTCCTCAAAGAATGCGCCGTGACGGGTCCATTTGCGGGCCTCTTGAGGAGTATCCATCAGGGCGTAGCCTTTTTCCCAGAACTCCTCAAACGGCGTATCCTTAGCGGCTGAAGAGCGTTCATAGGCCGCTTTGATGTGGTACATGTGTTCCTCACCATCGGTAAACTGAGCCCACAGGCCAAGTTTGTCAGCCAGACCTTCAAAAATCGCGTAGTCTGATCTGCTTTCGCCGATTGGCTCGATCACTTTCTTCATCGCGTAAACGCGGTCATTGGAATAGGTTCCGCCCGAAGTTATGTCGTCACGTTCCAGAGTTGACGAAGCAGGCAGAACAATATCGGCCCAGCGGGTCGCTGCTGTCCACCAGACATCAACACTTACGATGGTTTCGACACGTTCCAGCGCCCGGATAAGCCGGTTGGTATCTTGTTGGTGCGACATGAAGTTGTTACCGGCGTTGAAGATCACTTTGACGTCGGGGTAGGTGTAATCATTACCGTTATAGGTGAACTCCATTCCAGGATTTTCAAGCATCTCGGTAATGCGGGACGCCGGGCAGACGCCTTTGATGAAGTTTCGGCCTTGGCTGAGACCTGATGGAGTGGAATTACCCGAAGCTGGCATGCCACCGTTCCCATAGTGCCAGCTAAAGCCGACGCCCTGGCCAGGTTTCCCGATTTTACCTGTTAGTGCTGCGAAGTTAATGATGGCCCAGTGGGTCATTTCACCATGCTGTGCGCGTTGCAATGCCCAAGCACCGGCAATTTCAGTGTTCGATTTGGCCAGCAATTCGGCAAGATCTTTGATCTGCTGTTCGTCCATTCCGGTGATCGCCGCGGCCCAAGCCGGTGTTTTTGGCGTATTGTCAGTTTCACCTTTGATATAGGCAATCCACTTGTCTGACCCGACAGTGTATTTTGTCATATATTCCTGATCGTCAAGGCCGTTTTCCAGCACATGGTAGGACATGGCGCTGAATAGTGCGACATCGGTATTGGGAACAATTTTGATCCAGTCGGCGTTCAGATATTCGTCAGAAGCGGTCCGTTGCGGGTTGATCGAGATAAATTTGGTACCATTGTCCCGGATATCTTCCCAGTGTGCATACATGCCATGGTCGGCAACACGGTATTCGACCCGATTGTTTTTGATCGGATCGCAACCAACCAGAACAAAGACCTCAGTGTTGTCGCGAATAGTTTCCCACGCAGATTGTGCAGAATAGACCTCCATATCGCCAATGATGTGCGGCAGACTTATCTGCGAAGCACCTGCTGACCAGTCACCCTGCGTATTGGTGCAGCCACCCATAAGGTTCAGAAGACGGCCCTGAAGAACGTTGGGGCGGAACACACCGGCGTTTGACCAGCCGCCGTACGAAGAACTAAAGATTGCTTCATTGCCGTGATTGCTTGCAGTGTCGAGCAATGCCTTGGCGGTCAGGCTATAAGCTGTATCCCAGTCAACGCGTACATATTCTTCTTTGCCACGCAGTTCGGGCTTAAGATCGCCGGTTTCCCAGCCCTCTAGATAAGACTTCCGAACCATTGGATAGTTGATACGGGTCTTGTCATAAGTGCGGTCAACGACGCCGTAAGTCAGCATCTCGGTCGGGCGAGCGTCGAGCTCAGTCATAGCGTTGATGCCGACAATCTTCCCGTCACGAACGACGGCCTCAAACGGACCAAAGTGACTGGCGTGGAAAGTGCGCCCGGCAAAAGAGTTGGGATCTATTGCTGCAAGTGCAGTTGACCCCATCAGGCTGGTTGCGCCGAATGCGGCGGCACCACCTTGTAGGAATGTGCGGCGGGTTGGTTTCATATAGGACATTCTGGCCTCCTGTGGCTGAATTTGCTAACTGGAAGCTAATTCTTTCTGCGCCAGAGACTCTTGACGTGTCGCAATTGGGGTTGTTCGAAGATGTAAAGATTTGTAAAATTCGAGAATGGCCCAACATATCCTCATTGTCGAAGACGACCGCACAACACGCATGCGACTTGCTGCGAGTCTTCGCGAGCAAGGCTATAGGGTCAGTGAAGTCGAGGATGCTGACGCGATGGAGAGCGTCATAAATGTCGATCCACCTGAGCTTCTTCTGGTTGATATTAATCTGGAGGGTAAGGATGGGTTAACCATTACACGTGAGCAACGTGCCAATTCGCGGGTAGGGATCATATTGTTGACTGCGCGTGATGATCAGGTGGACAAGATCGTCGGACTGGAGATGGGCGCCGACGATTATGTAACAAAACCGTATGACAAACGCGAACTGGCGGCACGGGTCAAAAACCTTCTAATGCGGATTGCGGATATTGGGCAGGCGCCGCAAGGGCCGCCCCCGGTTGAAAATTTCGGTGCATGGTGTTTTGACCGGATCCGGCGCAGGCTGGTATCAGCCGCACGCACGGAAACTTTAACCCGTCAGGAATTTGAAGTGATGGCAGCCCTAGCGGATCATCCGGGGCAGACACTGGGACGGGCCCGGCTGTGTGAATTGATGGGCCGGGATGCCAGTCGTGCCAACGACCGGATGATCGATGTTGTTGTCGGGCGGTTGCGCAAAAAACTGGAAAGAGATCCCACGAACCCTGAATGGATCCTGACCGAACACGGTAAAGGGTATCACTTCGTAGATCCTGCCGCCGTCTGAAGCCCGGCGTCTATCGCCGCCGTTTCAAGTGTAGCTACAGCTTTTTCTGCAGTTTTTCGGACATGGTGCAACAGCACTTCGCCTGCTCCCGCCTCTTGCTTCTCAACTTGCGCCAAAATCTCACAAAACTCTTCAAGCCTGAAATTTGACGCGGCTCCCTTCAGGCGATGTGCAGCTTTCCGCTGTTGCCCGGCGGGGGCGGTTAGCATGGTTTCCAGTGACCCGGGAAAATCTTTGAGGAACTCTCGCACAATCATCCCCGTCGTTTCTAGGCCAAAGTCTGAGATATCCGCGTGGAGACTTTCGAGAACGCCCTTCGCATCTGGCGCCGGATCGGGCTGTACGGGGTTTTCAAGAACCTCGGCCAGTTCCCTCGGTGAGACCGGTTTTGAAAGGATGCGTGCAACACCCAGCCGTGCCCGGTTCGTTTCCGTGTCGCTGATAAGATGTGCCGTTAAAGCAATAAGCACGGGCACACCGGGTCCGGTGCCGATCTCTGCCGCTACCTCTTCTCCGGTCATGTCCGGTAGATCGAGATCGATAAAGATGAAATCAAATCGCCCGATGTGGCAGGCCTCTAGGCCGGTGGTTCCGTTTTCTGCTTCGCTTACCTTGCAACCAAGGCGTTCCAGATATCCCCGGGCCACCATCCGGTTTACCGCATGATCGTCGATCACCAGTACTTTGTGTTCTGCCCCGGGCTGTAAAATCTGCGCACTATCCTGAGCCAGCTGTGCTACATCGCCCAATGCCAGTGGTACCGTCAGCGTAAACCTGCTGCCCACACCTAGTTCGCTTTCTACACTCAGCGCCCCGCCCATGGTCTCAGTCAGGTTGCGTGATATGGCAAGCCCCAGCCCCAGCCCCTCAATCCCTGCGCGTTTCACCGCATCAGTCCGCATATAGGCATCAAAAGCATGGGCGACCGCATCTCGGGTCATGCCTGTGCCGGTGTCTGCCACTGTGAAGCTCAGAACAGTCTTGCCGGTATTCTCATCAATCACGTGACCAACCGAAAGCGTGACCATTCCCTGTTTGGTGTATTTTACAGCATTGGAAATCAGGTTGCTCACCACCTGGCGAATTTTGACCACATCCCCGCAAAGAACCTGTGGTGCCGGATCAGCCAGATCGACTACAGGCTCCAGATTCTTTTTCAGCGCCAGCGACTGCAGCTGCTGCCCCAGTTGGCCGACCAGTTCGCGCAGCCGGAAATGTACCGGATTGCCGCGATCTGAGCGATCCTCGCTGTCCGCATAATTCAGGATGTCATTTGTAATTTCCAATAGTTCACGGGCGGAACGAAGGGCAATACGAACACGCTCTTGGCGACCTTCTTCCGCCTCTTCGGCTTCCAGTAGATCAAGCATCCCAATAAGGCCGTTGAGTGGTGTACGAATTTCATGGCTCATCCGGGCAAGAAACTCGGTTTTGTCGCGGTTTGCGTTTTCAGCCTCAGCGCGGGCGGCATCCGACACGCGCATCTCGGCTACAACTTCACCGGTACGCAGGATTACGGCTTCCTCCAAGTGGCCGCGCAGGCGAGCGGCGTCAATTGCCCGGCGTCGCAGTATGTTGAGTGCTTTTTCCATACGGCCGAGTTCGTCTTGACCGCTGATTGGCATAGGTAGGCCAAAGTCGCCGCCCGCTACGGCTAGGATCCGGCGAGAGAGATTCCCAAGGCGCGCAACCAGTTGCCGTCTGGCATAAAGCCATAAAACTGATCCAGTGATTACCGCGGTTAGGACTGTCACCAAGAGCACAGCGGCCAGCAGCGAAGATCGACGCTCCGCCCTTGCGATCTGCGCCAGTACGTCAGCCTGAACGGTATCCCGAACCTGCCGCGCCTGTTCAGACAACCCGGAAATGATCCGGTGCAACTGTTCTGAATCTTCACTAATTGATGCCTGAGCTTCCATCTTGGCAGCTTGAAGACCAATGAGCGAGCTGTCGCCAATAGTCTCCCTGTACAGAAGCAAGAGCGTCTGCGCTTTCCCTCGTGCTGAAGCCGTTGGAAGGTAAATCAGGCGTCGGTTCGCCAGTATTAATTGATCGAGAATGTCTGATCGGATGAACTCAAGACCCGCGCGCTCTGTAGTCCTAGGGACCAGTTGCAATTGCATCCGGATCGCATCCACCAGACGAGTCAGCTCTGCCAGCCGCTCAAAGGCAAAAAAATGTTGATCCGCTAGTCGGTCAAGCTCTGGTAGGGGGGAGGTATCTAGTCCTGAATATATGCCGGTGATACTCGCTGTGATCCGGAGGCGGGCGAGATCAGTTTCTGCTTCAATCAGTGAATTGAGCTGCTCCCCAACCCGTGTGACGAGGACCAGTTCTTCAGCAACGCGGTGGGTCAGGCGCAATTCTGTGTGACGATTTTCAGTCATCCGTATCACTATCTCACCTGTACGCGAGGTATCTGATATAGGCAGACGTGTCGGATCCATACTTTCTAGCTCGCGCGCTCCTTTTTCGATGTTGCTAACGGCCTGACCCAGTGCTTCCGAAATATCATCTAGATCGTCTCTTGTATCGGCTTGGGCCAAGGCGGTAGCTAGGGTCCCGACGACTTCGGCCGATGCTCCGATCCGGCTTGATAGTTCCATTGCCGGTACGCTGGCATGAATGAGTTCGCTATGGGAACGGACCAGATAGCGGTTGACAGCAATTGCAGCGACACCCACCATTAAGGCAAGCACCCCCATAGCGGAAAGAATTTGGATCAATCGCGTGTCGAATCTTGTTTGTCGCATCCTTTCACATTACGGGGCCATGGTTTCCGCTTCAATCGCAGCTATTGGTTTATGTGTTGCAGCTTGGAGTGCTGTGGCAGACGAAAGACCGAGCTTTTGTGTACTTGTCCCCCATTTCAAGGATGAATACTGGCTAAGTGTTGGTTATGGGCTTGAACAGGAGGCAACGCGGCGAGGTGTCGATCTTTTGCTATTTGAGGCCGGTGGCTATCGAGCTCTGGATCGGCAGATCGAACAACTCTACTCCTGTGCAGAGCGCGGCGTGACTGCCATTCTTATCGGGGCAGTTTCATCTGATCACCCAAGCCTGATCGAAGCCATAGCCGACGTCGCAGGGGAAACCCCTGTGTTCGGACTGGTTAACGAATTACATACCGAAGCGCTCAGCGGGCGGATCGGTGTCGACTGGCGGGATATGGGGGGTGTTCTTGGACAATACTTGGCCGAATTGAATCCTAAAGGATCGCCATCAAAAACCGCAGTTTTAATCTCCGGCCCTTCTGAGGCTGGATGGACGGGGCCGTTGGAGGCAGGCTTACGTAATGGTCTTGCCAGCGGCGAGGTGTCAGTTCTCGGAGTTTTCGAAGCTGATACAGGCCTCAGGCAGCAATTGTCGCTGCTCGAACAGGCGCTGGAGCGTTTTCCGGACGTAGATTTTGTGATTGGTAGCGCACCAGCAATCGAGGCTGCGATGGGTTGGTATTCGGTACGAACCGATCAGGATCCGCCTCTGCTTTTTTCAACGTACATAAGTCATACTATTAAACGTGGTTTGATGAATGGCAGCGTCATCGCCGCACCCTTCGATGACCCCGCTCTACAAGGGATAATGGCAATCCGAATGGCTGTTTCAGGCAGTGCAATCGCCGAGGATGCGGTTCCAATCGGCCCGGTGATAGTTCTTCTGACCCAAGCAACAGAAGGCCTAGAGCGGATACGTGTGTCACCGGCTAACTATTTCCCTATTATTCAGTAGGCGGGGTGCCGATCCTCAGAAACTTACACTGCCGGGGCAGGGTCAATGGTCCTGTCAGAGGAAATTCCGTTGAGAAGGGCAGGGTGATCCCTTGGCGTTCAGCTATGATAAAACGCGGCCCATTTAAGCATTTCAAAACCAGCCCCGATATCATTCGCTTGGCGGTGATATTGTATGTGCGGTTTCCGGTTTCATTGCGGAATGTCAAGGATTCTGCGCATGAGCGAGGGATCGAACCAGTCATGAGACTGTGCAGTTTTGGCGAAACCGTTTCGGCTGATTATTCGCCGCGGAGATCCAAAGAAAAAGTGTTCAGTAGCTTCGTACGCATTTGAATTGGCAATGCATTTGGATGAAACCTTGTAAAGATTACTGGCGGAACTCATTAATTCTGGCGGGCTGTTGACCACGAGGATGAGATGCTGGAAATCTATGTCACGAAACGTGGTGATCACAAGGCAGCGTTGAAATACCTCAGAAAAACAATGAAACGCTTTGGCCAACCACAAGTCATTGTGACTGATAAACTACGCTCATAAGGTGCCGAGAACTCCCACTCATTGCCTAGAAGTGGTTTGCTTGCGAACCAAGAACGTCACCTTTACTTACGTGCCAATTTCAAGCTCAACCGAACCATCACTCAGCTCTGCAATAAGTTCTGCTGTCGTAACTTGTCGACAATATCCTTTGATCGTTTCAACAGAATTATCGTGACGCGACTGGGTATAAGTCAGACAGGCATCTGTCACCTGGGTGACTAGGTAACCTAGGTCGCAGGCATCGCGGATTGCACTTTCGACGCATTGATCCGTAAGTAGCCCGCAGATCACCAGTTGCTTGACGCCAAGATTGCGCAATACATAGTCGATGTGGGTTGAGACAAAAACTGAAGACGAGGATTTGGGAAAAGAAATTTCGTCTTTCAGTGGAGCGATTTGATCAATCGTTTTGCCGTCCCATGAACCTTTGGCCACGTTGAAACCGGTGATTTTGTAATCAAGACTGCGGTCTCGCCCGTCCAGTGTCAGGCTTTCAATCGTGGTATACATGACTTCGATTCCGGCTATGCGAGCGGCGGCCTGTAACGCCTGCATATTGGGTATGATACGGGTTTCAAGTTGCTCAAAGTACCAGCTATATTTTGTGTCAAATTCTTCCTGAGACAGGTTCACGAATTCAGCACCTTTGCGGTGTGCGCTAAAATTCTGGACATCCACAAATAGCAACCCTGATTGCACGGGCTCGAGAGGAAGGTTTCGGGTCAAGTTCATTTTACAGATCCTCAAGCAGGTGGGAGATTGCAGTTGTAAGAATTTTGGCCCAACGGGCCTGTCCGTCGGGTGTTGCGATATGGTCGTTTCGGATTTCAATCAGACTGTGCGCGATCCCATGCGCCTCTCCCTGCATGGGAACAAACCAATCCGCCGCGTCGTCAATCTGGTAGGGTTGATTCATGCCAATCAACAAATCCGGCCAGATGTCTTGAATGATCACAGCAAGCTTCTTCGAGGTTGTGGTGTCTTTCCTATAGAGAAATCCAATATCCCACGGGCGTTCGACACCACCCAGTGTGTGGTTGAAGCTGTGAATCGACAGTGCCAGACACCTCTGGTTTGATGAAAGATAATCGCTAACCTTGGACTGATACGGATCAAATATTGCCTGAGTACGGGCGGCGCGATCCGGGGCCGTCAGATTTGCATTTACCGGGATCACCGTCTTGTCGCTGATAGCCGGAATTGAATCTGCAGCATTGGGGGGGCGATTACAGTCAATAACCAGCCGGCTGTAGCGCTGAAATATGGCCGGAGCACCCATTGCAGTTGCCATCTTTCGCGTGACGGCCTCCGCCCCGATATCCCAGCCAATATGGGTATTTAGCTCTTCTTGTTGTATGCCCAAGTTCCCAAGTCGTTCGGGAATAGCCTTTCCGGCGTGTTCGCAGACGAAGACCACAGGATGTCCACTTTCGGCGTTCACAATTTCAATAGGGTTCGGATCGTTATCAGTCAGAAAATCCCGCACAGGAATTACCGGCGTCGCGTTTGTCATACTTTTTCTGCCTTCAGAGCTGCCGAAGGGATTAACCCGTTTGGCCGGAATAACAATACTAGGACTACAAGCCCAAGCCCTATTGGCTCACGGAACTCCTGAAACTCGCGCGGAAGGAAGGCTGCAAGATAAATCTCGATGAACCCTAAAAGAAAGCCACCTGCGACGGCTCCCCGTAGGCTACCCAAGCCTCCCAGAATGGCCGCGATAAAGGCTTTGAGAACCGGCATGAAACCCATCAACGGATCAACCGAAGCCCGCTGGCTGACCCAAAGTACCGCCGCAACGCCGGCCAGAAGCCCGGATAAAGCAAAGGCACCAGCAATTACCGTATTGGCCCTGATACCCATTAACCGTGCTACCGCGAAATCTTCGGCCGCCGCACGCATCGCGATGCCAGTTTTCTGATGTTTCATAAACCAATCTAGGAATACCAGCATAACAACCGTGGCGACAATGGCCGCGATCTTGTTTACGCCGATCACCAGCCCGCCGACCCTTACGCTGTCAGACAGAATTTGGGGCAACATGACCGCCTGTGACCGAGCTGAAATCAGGTTTTGAAACAAGACCTGCAAAATCATTGCAACCGCAAAGCTCGTGACCAGCATTGTAGCTCCTGACCCGTTTCGCACCGGGCGAAAGGCTATTCGTTCCATTAGAACCGCAGCAACCATTGATGCGGATATGGCAAGCGGAACCGAGATAACGAACGGAACTCCGGCCAGCCCGCAATACATCAGGACATATCCGGCGATCGTCATCAATTCGCCATGTGCAAAGTTGATCAGTCCCATAATTGAAAAAACAACCGCAAGTCCCAGCGCTAGGAGCGCGTAAGTGCCTCCAAGCGCTATGGCATTGACGGTTTGTTGCAAAAGCAGATCCATATTATTCAGCTCCGAGATAGGCGGATTGCAGGGTGCCAGATTGCCCAAGTTCTGCGGATGTGCCTTCTGAGACAATTCGGCCGCTGGACAGGACATATCCACGATCTGCAATTTCAAGTGCCATTGAGACGTTCTGTTCGACTAGGGCGATCGTGACGCCCTGGTCACGCAGTTGGGAAATCAGGTTAAATATCTGACCGACGATTTTTGGTGCAAGTCCGAGTGATGGTTCGTCGAGTAGCAACAAATTAGGATTGCTCATTAACGCACGACCCACGGCAAGCATTTGCTGCTGACCGCCTGATAGAGTGCCTGCCAATTGGTCGCGACGTTCGTAAAGTATTGGGAATAAACTATAAACCCGCTCCCACGCCTCAGAAATCGCAACTTTGTCAGAGATACAATATGCACCCATCATCAAATTCTCGGCGACACTCAGCGTGCCAAATACCCTTCGGCCTTCGGGAGAGAGGGTAAGTCCAGCAGGGGCGAGCGCTTCAGGACGCCAATCGGTGATGTCTGACCCGTTGAAGACGACCGTTCCACCCGCGACCGGAACAAGACCAACCAGCGCATTTAATGTAGAAGATTTTCCGGCACCGTTGGCACCAAGGAAGGCGACTATTTCGCCTTCCCTGATGTCAAAGTCGATTCCACGGACCGCTTCAATAGCTCCGTACCGAATTTGCAGTGACCGGACTGAAAGAAGAGATTCCATGAAAGCTGCCTTTACTGCATGCGAGGGGCAGGGATCAGCCCGGCATCGGGGCTAGGTTGGCCAACCAGTTCACGTGCACCATCTTGTACCCGGATAAGAGTGACTTCACGCACAGGCATTCCGTCGGTCCCTTTGTATGTGATCAGGCTGGTTGCACCCTGCACATTTTCTAGGTTTGCAATCGCATCGCGAAGCGCTTTTGGTTCTGTTGAGCCATCAGCCGCCAGTACTGCGGCCTCTAGGACCTTGATCAGGTCATACCCAACCGCGTTGAAGACCGTTTGCGAAGCGGCACCTGTTATGGCGTCATATTTAGCGTTGAACTCGGCTAGGGGGCTGCCTTCTGTCGCATGACCGGCTGTGGTGAAGACAACACCTTCGCCGACATTACCCAGCGAAAAAGTCGTCGGGCTATCGATACCGTCGGACCCGATGATCTGGCTGGTGACACCGGCCGCCCGAAGCGCTTTCAGCATGGATGGGAAATCCGGTTCGTATGACGCGGTCATGATGACGTCAGGCTGTGGTGACAGTGCGGAGATGCGCGTGGCGATAGCTGAAAAATCCTGCTGGCCGATAGAATGGGTGTCCTGTCCAAGCATGGTTCCGCCCAGTTTTTCAAATACATCAGAGAAATACAGTGGCATCGTCGTATACTGGCTGTCCGGTGAGTAGACGATATAGGCGGAATTGAAGCCCTGCTCATGTGCCCAAGATGCCGAGACGGTCGCCTGAACATTGTCACCTGGGAAGTTGGCGAACATGTACTCTCCGCCGATCATTGGCAGGGTTGGAGATGAGGCACAGGTTGAAATCGCCGGAATTTCTGCGGCGGCAACAATACCCATTGCGGCTAGGGCCGGGTCGGCATCACAGGGAAGCACAAGAACCGAAACGCCGGCGTCCACCAGCTCCTGCGCTGCAATCGAGGTCTGCGCAGCATCAGATCGGACATCTTTTTCGATCAGTTCAATCATGACGTTTCCGCCGATACCACCTGCGGCATTGATCTCGTCAACTGCGATGTGCACGCCTTCGATAACCGGCGAGTCATATCCGGCCAGCCCGCCGGATTGCGCTGTGGCCAGTCCGATAAGCAGTGTCTCTGCCGCAGCAGGCGATACCATCACCGAAGTAGCAAGCAGGGTCGCTGAAAATAGTTTGGTATTCATCTTTCATTCTCCATCTGTTGTCAGTTTCAGTTTTTGTGGGATCCTAAATAAGCCTCAATCACAGCCGGATTGTCGCGAATTTGATCAGGTGATCCTTCTGCGATCAGATGCCCCTCATTGAGGACCACAATCCGATCGCAGAGCTGGTTAATTAGCTTCAGATCATGATCGACGAGCAGGACGCCAATCCCCAAGTCCTGCGTTAGTCTGCGGAGGGTTTCCATAAGATCGTCTGTTTCCTTGCGGTTCATTCCTGCGGCGGGTTCGTCGAGAAACAAAAGCGAGGGACGACACGCAAGCGCTCGCGCAATCTCAACCCGGCGCTGATCCCCGTATGACAGGGTTCCGGCCACATCGGCGGCGTGCCCTGCAACGCCCATCCGTTCAAGCGCAGTGTATGCGCGTGCGTTTGCGTCCTTGCCGCGATTTGTCGATAACGCTGCGACCAACACGTTTTGATGTACCGTGAGATCAGAAAACAGACGAATATTCTGGAACGTGCGCGCGATGCCGCGGTCTGCAATTTCGTAAGATGCCAATCCGGTTAGTTGCTCATCTCCGCGAAAGAATTCGCCCGTTGTGGGGGACAGAACACCTGAAAGCATGTTCATAAGTGTGGTCTTACCCGAGCCGTTGGGACCGATCAGGCCGACAATTTTCCCGGGGTTCAGGGTGATCGAAATATCATTGACAGCGATCAACCCGCCAAACTTCATTGTCATACCCTTTGCGGTCAGGGCTCGGGTCTCCTGCTTGGGTTGTTCTACAACGGTCTCCGGTGCGGCGATCCTTTTGTGGGGGAAAACCCTCTCTTCCCATTCGACAAGCCCCGCCAGCCCCTCGGGTTTCCGAAACATTGCAAATAGAATAATCAGCCCGATACCGATTTGCGTGGTACCAAAGATTGCAGGCATTTCAAATCCGACTACTGAAAAACCGCCCTCGAAGCGACGCAGGGTTTCGGTCACAACCGTAATGGCAACCGCGCCTGTGACTGCGCCGGTAACCGTTGTCATGCCGCCTACAATCAACATTGCGAGAAGCAGGAATGTATCGGTGAAGAAAAATTTCTTTGGGCTGATGGCCCCCAAGAAATGCGCGATGAGCGCGCCAGACATAGCCATTAAAGCGGCGCTGAGCACCCAGGCGATCAGTCGCTCACGCCGAATGCGCACGCCAACCGCACCTGCGGCAATCGCATTTTCACGCCCCGCTCTCAGGCGCAGACCCGAGATTGAATCCCGATAAATCCGGGCAATCACCAATGCTACGATACAGCCTAGGGCCGCCGCCCAGATGGTCGTTTCACGAGGGATGCCGAAAAATGTTTGTGATCCGCGTGTTACATCGCGCCAGCCGATCAGGATGCCATGGACAATAATCAACAACCCAAGAGTCGAAATTGTTGCTGCTGAACCTTCAAGCTTACCGAGCGCAAAGCCAACAACCATCGCAACGAGTATGGTCAGCAGAACGGCAATGACCGTCGCAGGAAGCAGGCTGATTTCAACACCTGCAAGCCAGCTAGGCAATTTGGGCAATGTTGCAATCTTGAGATTGGACGGAAGGGTTAGAAGGGAGCTGGCATAAGCACCGATCGCCATAAAAGACAAATGACCAAAGCTCAGAATGCCGCTATTGCCGCTATAGACGCCCATACCGACAACCGCGATCAGCGAAATGAAGAAAACGGTTAGCACTCGCTCACCCGCGCCGCCGATTAAACCGGCAACCAGCGTCGCCGCGACAACAGCAACGATGATGGCTGTAACGGACGCAGTTATGTGTTTGCGGGGCGAGGTGATCATAGTCGAATCCTATTGTTCTGGATGCCACAATACTTTGAGTAATTATTTTCATAGTCAAGAAAAAATATAAAATTGACAATTTTCTTTCATCGGTGTCATATGTTGAAAGGAGGCGTGAAAATGGAAATAAGAAACCGAATAGAAGAACTTTCTGGCGATCTGACCACGACCGAACGCAAGTTATGCGCGGCGCTTCTATCGGACTATCCTTTTGCCGGGCTGGAGCCGATTCAGGCTTTCGCTGAAATGGCCAAGACATCGCCGCCCACTGTTTCGCGCTTTGTGACCAAGCTGGGGTTCCAAGGGTATCAGGAGTTTCAGCGTCAACTGATTGGCGAGCTAAAAGAAGGCCAGCGCTCACCTGTTGACTTGCAGAAAACCAGCACACCGGTTGAGGGAGCGTTTCTTGCCAGCTTTATGATCCGCGCCAATGCCTTGCTTTCAGAGACTTCTGCGACCGTTTCGGATGCTCAGTTTGACCGTATTTGCGGCCTCCTGTCTGATGAAAAGCGCAGCATATACGTAATTGGTGGCAGAATGAGCGACGCGTTGGGGCTTTATTTGTCGCGGCATCTTCGGCAAATTCGGGCAAAAGTGTATCACCTGCCTTCAGACCCGGAGGTCTGGCCTGAGTATCTTCTGCGCATGCGTCCAAAAGACGTCCTGTTTGTCGTTGATTTCCGCCGATATCAGCAGAACCTCAATATGCTGGCCGAAAAAGCGGCGCAGGCCCGCAGCGCCCAGATTGTCTTGATGACCGATAAGTGGCTTTCACCGATCTCAAAACATGCATCAGAAATTCTGGCCGTGCCTGTTGATAGCAGCACCCCGTGGGACAGTTACACCGGCGCAATGGCGCTTTTGGAAGCACTGGTCACACGCATTGCCGACAGAAACTGGACAAAAACGAAATCACGCATCGAAGCGTGGGACTCAATGCGACCGAATTTTGAAGGACCGGGCGATGATCTCTAAACCCCTGATATTTGCAGCAACTTCAGACTTCGCAGGGAAAACCCGCGGCAAAGCTTTTCCGGAGGCTGATCTGGAAAAACGGTTAAAAAAAGGGGTGGGTTGGACGCCAACAAACGTGATGATCACCTGTTTTGATGCGATTGCAGAAAGTCCGTTTGGCGCACTCGGTGATCTTTTGTTGATTCCGGATCCCGAAGCCGGCGTTGAACTGGATTTTGAAGATGGCGGCCCGATCGAACGGTTCATGTTAGGCGATATTACCGATCTTGATGGCAAAGCTTGGGATTATTGCACACGCTCCGTTCTGAAAGGAGCGCTAGAACGGCTGAGGAAGGCGGCCGGAATAAGTGTCGTATCTGCGTTCGAGCATGAATTCCAGTTTAAGGGAGACCCAGTTAACAAGGGTGAGGCGTATTCGCTCAGCGGATTTGCACACCGCCGCAGCTTTGGCGAAGCACTGATGGCCGCGCTAGAAAAAGGGGGGCTTGAGCCAGATACCTTCATGAAGGAATACGGTGTCAATCAGTATGAGGTCACCAATGGGCCTGATCAGGGGGTGCGTTCAGCGGACGCCGCCGTTATTCTGCGGGAACTCACACGGATGACCGCAAAGCGACACGGCGAAGATGTGACGTTTACACCCATTCGCGATCCTGCAGGTGTCGGCAATGGGGTGCATATTCACATCAGCTTTCTTGATGCTCTTGGAAAACCCGCAACTTATGATGGCGAGATGCCATTCGGAATGTCGAAGGTGACGGCATCGTTCATTGCTGGTGTTTTGAAATACCTCGACAGCATTATTGCCCTTACTGCCCCATCAGATGTTTCATACCTGCGTTTGACCCCACATCGCTGGAGCGCTGCGTTCAATAATCTCGGCTTCAGAGATCGCGAAGCGTCGGTGCGCATTTGCCCGGTCACTTCGACAGACCCGAATAGCATCGCAAGGCAGTATAATTTCGAATTCCGAGCGGCTGATGCTTCGGCATCACCTTATCTTGCGTTGGCGGCAATCCTTCATGCCGGTGCTCAGGGCATCGAAGACGCGTTGTCTGCACCCGCCGTGACAGAAGAAGATTTGTCGCTCCTTCGTGACGATGAACTGACTGAAAGGGGATACGTCCGGCTGCCACAATCGCTCGAAGAAGCGTTGCAGCGTTTTGAGAACAATAAAACTGTTTGCGGGTGGTTTCCCGGAGATTTCGCCAAAGTCTATGCTGCTCATAAACGCGGTGAAATCGCGGTTCTCGACCGGATGAGCCCGGAAGATCGCTGTGCCGCTTATGAGGATATATACTAATATTCGCGTCGAAAACCGTGCGGGCTGGCAAGAATCCGGGCATGGCCTGAACAACTGGGCCGAGAATTCACACGTGCCATTCCGACGAAGAGAAAGGGCAATGCTGCGCTTCCGCCGATTTCGAAGTTTGCAGAAATTTGTCGCCGTTCACTCATAAGTTCACGACCTGTTCAACCTAGAGCGCCATCTGTATTCGCAAGATAAATTCAAACATAACCGCACTGCTGCTCTGGTTGAGTGGTGCCAACTTAGCGTGGCGTAAAGTGCTGCAATACTGTCCAAGAAAAGACGCGTTCGAATTATTCAGACAGCACTCCTCCAACATTCCCCAATTCAGGGTAATTTTCAACGGCGCCGAATTGCAAAAGTGATCAAACGTTGAGCAAACGCAAAAAAACTTGACCGAATGGTAAAGATATGTGTCACTAACTCTAATACGATCTGCGAAGGAGCAACCACGAAAGGAATTTAAGCATGAAGCTACCGAATGTAATATCCAGAAGAGGCGTGATTGCCGGGGCAACAATGCTCGGACTTTTCATGTCGTCAGCAGCTGCGATGGCGGATGCTGTCAAGGTGGCGGGAATTTTCACCCTGCCGGTAGAACAACAATGGATTAGCCGAATTCATATTGCGCTCAACGCCGCAGAGGAACGCGGTGAAATTGAATATGTGTATTCAGAGAACGTATCAAATACCGACTACGAGCGGGTTATGCGTGAATATGCCGAAAGCGGAGTTGACCTGATTGTCGGCGAAGTCTTTGGCCTTGAACGCGCTGCACGTAAAGTGGCGGGTGATTATCCAGAAACTGCATTCTTGATGGGGTCGTCTTTCGCACCTCAGGAACCCAATTTCTCGGTCTTTGACAACTTCATTCACGAGCCAGCTTACCTATCCGGTATAGTTGCAGGCGCGGCGAGTGAAAGTAACGTAATTGGCTTGATCGGTGGCTATGCTATTCCGGAAGTTAACCGCCTGATGAATGCGTTCATGGACGGGGCACGGGAATCTAACCCTGATGTCAAGTTCATCGTGAACTTCATCGATAGCTGGTATGATCCGCCCAGAGCGAAAGAAAGTGCTTTTGCTATGATGGATGCCGGTGCCGACGTTATGTACGCTGAGCGTTTTGGTGTTTCCGATGCTGCGGTAGAGCGTGGTATTAAGGCGATTGGTAACGTGATTGACACTTCAGGTGACTATCCGGGAACAATCCTTGCGTCGGCCCTTTGGCATATGGGGGCAACTGTCGATACAGCAATTTCTGCCGTGGCCGATGGCTCCTATGCGGCTGACGACTATGGTCAATACAGCTTCATGGCACATGGCGGTGGTTCACTGGCAATGGATGCATCTCTGGTTCCAGCAGATGTCGTCGCGGTCGTTCAAGCCAAAGAAGCGGCCATATTGGATGGAAGCTTTACGGTGCCTATTAACGACGAAGCTCCGGTTTCTGACAACTAAAAGGGAAGGGTCAGGTTCGCCTGGCCCTTCATTCATTCATGACAGAAACCCGCGTTCTCTCCCTTAACAATCTCTCCAAACGGTTTGGCTCAGTTGTTGCCAATGATGCAGTCAGTATTGACCTGCATCGTGGTGAAGTCCTCGCCCTGCTTGGCGAAAATGGTGCTGGTAAAACCACATTGATGAACATGCTGTTTGGGCATTATATGCCGGACAGTGGTTCGATTGATGTTGCGGATGAGGCAGGTGAGATGCATCAGCTCACATTGGGCCACCCACAGGCGGCGCTGGATGCTGGGATCGGGATGGTGCATCAACACTTTACACTCGCCGAAAATCTTACAGTGCTGGATAGTATTCTGCTGGGATCGGAAAGTTTACTTTCGTGGCGGCATAACCGCAGGGCCGCCCGAAAAAAAGTAGACCGAATTATCGAACGGACCGGATTGGCCGCCCCGCTGGATGAAAAGGTTGGGAAGCTTACGGTGGGTGAGCGTCAAAGGGTCGAGATACTCAAGGCTCTCTACCACGACGTACGAATCCTGGTTCTGGATGAGCCAACCGCAGTTCTGACGCCGCAAGAGGCCGATACCTTATTTGAAAATATTGGTGCGATGACCAATGAAGGGCTATCGGTCATCTTTATCTCTCACAAGCTGCGAGAAGTTTTGGCTTTTTCCCATCGAATTGTTGTATTGCGACACGGCAAAAAGGCGGGGGAAATCGCGACATCAGATGCCGATGAACGGGTGATTGCGCGGATGATGGTCGGCGCTGACACGCCCGCCACTCCACGAGATGCGATGGAACCCGGTGCCCCCGTGCTACAACTGAAGGCGGCTACGTTCAAAAGTGACAATGCCCGTACTACTTTGCGTTCGGTAGATCTGACCATTCACGCACATGAGGTCGTCGGTATCGCTGGTGTATCGGGTAACGGGCAATCGACATTGGCGCGGATGGTGTCCGGTCTTGCCTCACCAGATAGCGGAGAGATGTGGGTAAGTGGCAACAGGATTAATCGCTTTACACCTCCGGTGATGCAAAAGGCAGGCGTCGGACGTATTCCCGAAGACCGGCACCATGATGGCGTGATCGGCGCGATGTCAGTCGTCGAAAATCTGGTGTTAGAGCGGCTTAACGATGCAGAAGTCCAAAAGCGTGGTTTCTTGCGACAGAAATCCATTCGCGACCACGCTGAAAAACTAAGCAAAGACTACGATATACGGGGGCCGGGGATTGATGCAGATGCAAGGCTGTTATCCGGCGGCAATATTCAAAAACTAATATTGGCGCGGGTGTTTGAGTGTATGCCAGACCTGATCTTGGCAAACCAACCGACGCGTGGCCTTGATATGGGCGCAGCAGCCGAAGTTGCTCGTCGTTTGATGGAGGCCCGAACACGTGGAGCCGGAGTGTTGCTTATTTCCGAGGACCTAGACGAAATTCTAGCGCTGTCTGACCGCGTCGTTGTCATTCATGACGGTCAATTGATCGAAGCACACAGCAAAGACCGAGAGACCATCGGCCTGATGATGGCAGGAGAGCACGCATGATAAGGATAGAACCTCGCGAAGCCCCCTCCCGTTGGTGGACAATTGGCATTCCGGTTGTTTCCGCCCTGTCAGCGCTGTTGCTTGCCGCCATTCCGCTGGCTGCGGCAGGGGCCAATATTTTCGAAGCTTATGGCCAGATGTATAAGGGGATCTTCGGGTCAACCTTTGCATTCACTGAAATGCTGACGCGCGCCACCCCACTGATTTTCACCGGCCTTGCCGCGACTTTGGCGTTTCGTGCTAAACTCTGGAATATTGGCGCCGAAGGTCAACTCTACCTCGGGGCGATGGCTGCCGTTGTGGTTGGTACCGGCATGATTGATGCGCCGCCTTTTGTTCTTATCCCCATTATCCTGCTTGCAGGCGCAGCTGCCGGGGCCGCAGGTATGGCAGGCCCGGCTTATCTGAAAACCAAATTTGGTGCGGACGAGGTCGTGACAACGCTACTGCTGAACTTCATCATCTTAATATTCCTACAAATGATGCTAGAAGGCCCGCTTAAGGACCCGATGGGGATGGGCTGGCCACAGTCCGAACCAATAGTAGACAATGCAATTCTTCCGCAACTGATGCCTCGTATGCGGGTCCATTCCGGTTTGATAATCGCACTCATTGCAGCGGCAATCGCGCATGTCATGATGTCCAAAAGCGTTTGGGGATTTAAGTTGCGGGCTGTCGGTGAAAACGCGGCTGCTGCGCTCCATGCCGGAATTGGCGTCAAGCGCAGCCTGATGGGGGCCGCTGTGATTTCCGGTGCCTTGGCTGGGTTGGCTGGTGTCAGCGAAGTTGCGGGCCTTAGAGGTTATCTAACCACCGACCTTTCGCCCGGTTTTGGGTATACCGGCATTGTTGTAGCCATGCTCGCAGGACTGTCCCCGATAGGAGTTGTTATCTCGGCCGTCTTCATAGCATCGGTTTTTGTCGGGGCGGATACGATGAGCCGTGCAATGGGCGTATCCAGTTATTTGGCTGACCTAGTCGTTGCTCTTTCGTTGATCTGCGTACTGATTGGTGGCTTTGTTGCGCACTACCGCATTACCCGAACCACGAAGGCGGATGCGTGATGGAAATCCTTCAAATCCTTCTAACCGATAGTTTTTGGGCCGCAGCACTGCGTATTGCTACGCCGCTGATCTTTGGTGTTCTCGGCGCTCTGATTTGCGAAAAATCCGGTGTGCTGAACCTCGGGATCGAGGGAATATTTGCCGCTGGTGCCATGGCAGGCTGGATGGCTGTCTGGCTTGGGGCAGGATTGTGGGGCGGGTTGCTGATAGCCGCGATGGTTGGTGGCTTTTTTGGCCTAATTCATGCTGTGTTAACTGTTCCGCTCGGCCTGTCACAACACGTGTCCGGGCTAGGCGTGACGATGTTGGCCACTTCGGTAAGCTATTTTACTTATAGAACAGCGCTGCCAAACGTATCGTCCCCTCCAAAGATCGAGCCTTTCCAACCACTGGACCTTGCGATGCTATCTGATTTGCCGTTTATCGGACCTGTATTGTTCCAGCAAACCGCAATGACTTGGCTGGCGCTTTTCATGGTGGCACTGGTCTGGTGGGTGCTGAATCGCACCCCGCTTGGATTGGCTATTCGGGCGGTTGGTGACAACCCCGATGCTGTTGATGCGCAAGGCCTATCGGTCTACGGATTACGGATCGGGGCAATCGTTGTGGGATCGGCGTTGATGGCATTGGGTGGTGCATTCTTGACCATGTCGGCTTTCGATTCATTCTTCTTTGGCATGGTTAACGGGCGTGGTTGGATTTGTATCGCACTCGTTATTTTCGCAAGCTGGCGTCCGGGTAAAGCCTTGCTGGGTGCATTGCTGTTCGGGGCTTTTGATGCCTTTCAGGTACGCTTGCAAACAGAAGTCGGGGCATTTGTACCATCACAAGTGTTCCTCATGGCTCCG
>Ga0209292_1000923_pt1 | contig 37194 bp, 32 predicted proteins | sample GOMGulsemesocosm_2_FD_184634 | JGI IMG/M metagenome (GOLD analysis project Ga0209292, IMG submission 184634) | Methane-oxidizing microbial communities from mesocosms in the Gulf of Mexico - GOM9C Gulf of Mexico (SPAdes) (version 2) | ecosystem: Environmental > Aquatic > Marine > Cold seeps...
AATGAGGCCTGTAGGACTATTTCAACATAAAATTATGTGGAGTGTTTAGGGGGTATGCAAGAACGATAGTTTAAAAAATCAATGAAGTAATAGTACAACTACACATAAATTTTTACTTCACATAACATTATCATTTAGTACTACGCGTTAATAGAGAGCAAGCGCAAAACTGGTCGATGGATGAGGTTATTGCTCGGTGGTATCGGCTATATCATGGAAATGTATTGGTTGATTTATATCGCAATGGTCAAATTGATGATGAAGTGAGATTAAAGCGTGTGCAGGAATACGCACAGGTATGGCGGGAACGCTTATTTGATATTAGCTGGTTCATGCGTAATTTAAATGAAACCATCGCACGTGAAGCTAACAAAGAAGATAATTGCACCGGACGTTATTGGGAAGGACGTTATAAATCACAGGCTTTACTCGATGAAACAGCGTTATTGAGCTGCATGATGTATGTCGACTTAAACCCTATTAGAGCCAATATGTGTGAAGATTTAGAGCACAGTGACTTTACTTCCATTCAAGAGCGCATTGAGTGTTATCGACAACATGACAAAGAGAATATCAACGTAGATTGCACACTTAGAGAGCGTAAGCAGCCAACAGCGTTATTGCCCTTTGGATTGACGCAAGATAGTAATGTAATCGCTTTCCCATTATCAGATTACCTTGCTTTAGCTGACTGGAGCGGCAGAGCCATTCATCCCCAAAAGTCAGGATATATTGACGCAAACGTCCCTAAATTAATAGAAGTACTTGGTTTGAGTGATGAGGAGTGGCTTGAGAGCATCAGAAACTTTAGGCGTCATTATGGTAATTTTGCTGGGAGTGAAAAGGCATTAAGACGATGCGCAAACCAGCACGATAGCTGTTGGTATAAAGGTGTTGGCTGACATTTAAATATTTGAAAAATTTCAATAACATTTCTTTATCATTACTCATAATGATAGCTTGTCACAATCAAAAACACTCTGTTCAGTGTCACTTAGTATTTTTTACTTATTTATAGTCAGCTAACGTCATTATTTTCTACATAAATGCATAAGCCGTATAAATGCTGCTTAAATTAGTGATAATGTTTAGCCATCTAAATTTTATGGCTGTTGTAGATTCAAACAATGTCGCGGTAGTCGCCGTAGGGGTTGCTTTGGCTACGGTCGAGGAAGCCATAAATAAAAACAATTTTGATTGTGAAAAGGAATGTGAACAAGCGCTAAAAAAAGCTATTGCTAACAGAACTAAAAAGAAAGAGCTGTAGACTTAGTACTGGCTTAGTTCGTCTATACGCTTCCGTAGCTTCTCTCGCCATTGTTACTGGCAACACTAAAAGCTAAAAATGAAATACACTAAAAGCTAAATTTCATAGCTGTCCTAGATTCGTATTTTGAATGTCTAATCATTAGATTTTTAAACCTTATGTTGCGCTGGCAGCTAATAATTATATAAATTATAATTAGACTATTATTTTGATGAAAACCAATGCTTATCCCTATTCAGATGGCATTATTAGAAGAACTAAAGGATTGATTATGAAAACTATAACGATATGTGTATTGGGTCTGTTTCTTGTTGGATGCAACTCCACCCAAGATGAGGGTGATTATTCAAAAAATTTATTTCCGAATGATATTAATACACCTAATATGAAACATAAGACGGAAACAAACAATGTCGCGGTAGCCGCCGCAGGAGTTGCTTTGGCTACGGTTGTGGGAGCTATAAATAAAAACAATTTTGAGTGTGAAAAGGAATGTGAACAAGCGCTAAAAAAAGCTATTGCTAACAGAACTAAAAAGAAAGAGCTGTAGAACGAGAAGGTGGGACAAGCTAGTAATCAATGTAAAAAGCGTTAAATAAGCAGTAAATTGTTAGTGACAATTAATGTATCGACAATAATTGTCACTAACAGGCATAATTGGCGGCTAGTTACCCAAGGACGTAGATTATGCCGCTGAGAGATCAACAACGAGTTCACAATGCAATTACTTACGTCACGCAGAATTTAAGCAATCCATTAACGGTTGCAGAAGTTGCTGATCAAGTTCATATCTCTAAATTTCATTTTCATCGTATATTTAAAAACATCACCAACGAACCATTTAATCAATATGTGCGCAGAAAGCGATTAGAAAGAGCATTTCAAGTGCTCAATAATGCTATGCCGCCATCGATTAGTGATGTAGCCGAGTGTTGCGGATTCTCTTCATCAGCAAACTTTGCTAAAGCCTTTAAAGCGTATTTTGGTTTTTCAGCCTCTCAGCACCGATCTGGAAAGGCGATTGAAGATAGCAAGAATGGAAAACTCTTTAGCAAGCATGGAAAAGAAGTCTCCCCCGCCAAATTGTACAATGGCACACTCTCAGAGCAAGAGAGTAACGATGTAAAACAATTAGTTAAACGTATTGACGTGGTAGAACTGCCTGATATTTATTATTGCTGTATAGCGAGCACTGAAGGATATGACCATGAAGGTATCCAAAATGCTTGGCAAAAAATGCGTGAGTTTTTAGGTAGCCAAGGCATTCAAATGGATACTAAAAAATCCGTTGGATTTTGTTGGGATAACAAGTGGTTCACCCCTTTGGATGTGTGTCGATATGAATGTGGCTATCAAATTGACAGTCTAGAGTGGGGGAAGGCGCAGGGTATTGCGGCTCGAACACGCCCAGCAGGTCGATATTTAGTGATTGAATATAAAGGCTCATTGCTGAGCAAAGAAAATTTCTATTTGTGGCTACTAAGCGAATATTTGCCTAGTACCACGTATGAGCTGATGATGCCTTTTGTTATTGAACGTTATATTGATATTGATTGTGAATCAGGTGTTTTTCATCTTGAGGTGCAAATAAAGGTTAAGTAAAACATATCGTTGTAAATTGCTTTGGGAACTTTGAATATAAACTAAGGAAAAATTAATGACTTCCCAAAATGTTACCCTGGATGAGACTGGTGGCGATAACCAGCAAGTACCAGTAAATAAAATTAGCATAGAAAACCCTACTAATGCTTCACACCCATTGTTAAGCCAACCTATTAGTCAGCAATTTGTGAAACTGGCGCTACCAATTATTATCGCCTTATTAATTAATGGCCTATACAGTTTCGTTGATGCGATATTTATTACTAGAAATGTGGGCCTTGAAGCCATGGCTTCTGTGTCAGCTGTTTTTCCTATATATATGATTGTTATCAGCATTAGTGCCATGCTTGGCAGTGGAATGGCGTCAATAATCTCTCGAAAACTGGGTAAAGGTGACAAGGAAAGTGCTAGCGAAGTGTTTTCGTCATCATTATTTTTCGCGGTCATTGTCGGAGGCATTTGCACGGCGTTAATGTTGTATTTTCAACAAGATATTTACCATATATTGTCGCTGCCTCAAGCATTATTGAGCAATTCAACAGCTTATTTTACACCTATCTTGTTAGTCACTATCTTTAGTTTTGTTAGTGGCACTTTAACGGAATGTTTTAGGGCGTCAGGTAAACCCCAAGAAATGATGAAGGTTTTATTATTTTCTTCGATGATGAATGTGGTATTAGATGCCATATTTATTGTTGGCTTTGGATGGGGAGTAGCTGGGGCAGCTTGGGCCACTGTGCTGGCTATAGTAAGTTCAATGTTGTTAGCTATTCGCCTGCAGGTGATTGGAGTTGATAACGTGAAATTTGTGTTTTCAAAGTTTCACTTTAACTGGAAGGTGCATAAAAGGGTATTAGCGCTAGGGATCCCGATTTTTATTTCTCATTCTGGTTTTGCATTCACCTTAGTTATGACCATATTGGCTATTACAAAATATAGTACTGACACGAGCTTGCTAATTAGTGCGCACGGCTTGTTAATGCGAAGCTTTATGCTGTTATTTTTACCCGTATTGGGCATGATGATTGCGCTGCAAACCTTGGCTGGCTTTAACTATGGCGCAGGAAAGATGGAACGGGTTAAAACGTCTTTATACACAGCGATAATGTTTAGCATGGGCTGGGCCACCATAGTTACGTTCATTTTAGTGATAAAACCACATTGGCTATTACAATTATTTACTGATGATGTTGCATTAATAGAGGCCGCTAGTGATATTTCAAGCATCGCATTCTTAGGCTTTGTGTGCGGCGGCATTAGCATGATGTGCAGTGGTTTATTTCAAGCTATCGGTAAGGCTTTACCTGCAACATTGTTGGATGTGACTCGTACTTACCTTATTTTATTGCCAGTGATTATATATTTACCAACCCAATATGGAACCGATGGTATTTGGTGGACGTTCCCAATGGTGGATGTGTGCGGTGTGCTCATTTCTATATTATTTACGACATGGTATTTACGCAACAGGTTAGGACATCAAAACTCTTAACCTTTTGTAAGCAGATGAAGGCTATGTGTGGCCTTCATCTCAAAGGGAAAAGGATATTGAGCTGTGTTTAGAAAAAGAAGGTTACGGCCATGTAACTTTCACCATTTCACTGCTAAGCAATAGATAGTCTGCAATTAATATTTTCTGCCCATTAGGGCTTAGTCTGAAATAGAAACTGCGAGAGTTTTCAAAAACGCGCTTTATTTCAATTTTCCCCGTGGCCATATCTAGGCGGTGTATCTTTCCATCTACGTAATGGCTCTTTCTAAAATACACATAATTATCGAAAACTTGCCAACTATAATAAACATTACGTCCTAATTGAGTAATGAATTGACGATTACCGTCAGGCGATTCTTTGTATAGTGAAAAGTTGTTATCTAATAGATAGATATCTGTTGTTTTTTTACTATCAAACCTGGCATAAACACCTTCTGTTAGTGTCGTCGTTGTATCATCAGCAAGGTTATATCTATGGAGTACAATTTTTTCTTGTTCTGAACGGGAAAAATAGAGGTGTTGCCCGTCATTGCTAAATATAGGGAAATATACCTGCTCTTGTTGCCCTGTAATAAAGCGAATAGCCTTGGTGTTGAGATCTAAAATAAAAATTCGGTTTACTAACTTGCCAGTAGCGTATTGTTCATTGGGACCTATTCGTAAATCATGTACATCTTCTTTGGGATCATAACGTAATAATACTTCTTCGGTTCCAGCTAAGGTTTTACGCATGAGGTTTACCTCACCTTCATTCTTATTAGTAAAATAGATGGTTTTACCGTCAGGGCTATAGGCGGGATTAAAATAGGCGCCTTGAGACTCTAAATGTATTGTGGAGGCGTTGATTCTTTCTTCAAAAGGATTGGGTACTTCTTTTATATCTGAAAAGTTCATTGAGTGTTGTTTCATCAAGAAACACTTGCCGCCACAATGATAGAAAACATTAGTGAGGTTTATTTTTGTATTAGGCTGCTCTTTAAAAGTGCCCTGTAAAATATTGTAATAAAAGAAATGACCTTTACCGCCAGATATGGCCAAGTTTTTTGAGTCGTTGTTGAGCCAAACCATGTTAGCGGGGTAAAAAGGTAAATGCCGCTCGCTAATGATTATCTTTTTCTCTAAATCAAGTACAAGGATAGATACTCGGCGACCTTCTGTATTTCTAAGGATCGCGAGATAGCGGCCATCCATAGACTCTTTAGCGAGGTAATCGCCTGAGCCCTCAACCAGAGAGAAGGTGACTTGTTGCCAAGACTCATTCGAAATATCATATTTAAAAATGACTGCAGAATTCTTAGTTTCAGGTGTGTGAGCCCTAATATCTTGAGTCTTAAGACTGGCACGCCTTGTTGCATAGTACAGTGCTTTCCCATCAGCCGACCATGAAAGCAATGTTCTATTATTGACTTCTGTGGCTTGATTAGGATGCGTTAACATGACGTGATCAACTAAGCCATCTTCACTGTATTTAGCAAGGTAACTCGAGCTACCGGTCAGGCCCTTTACGCGATAGGCGATTGTCTGGCAATCAGGTGAAAAGGAGGAAAAATCTATATTTTTATCATCGAAGGTGAGGCGCTTAACGATATTGGTTGTTAAATTTTTACTATATAAGGCTTGAGCTGCATCTATTTTCGTTCGCTGAACAAATAAAAGGGTATTATTTTCAAGGCAAAAGTCTCCTCCACCTTTAGCACCAGACAGATTGGTTATTTTCTCAATGTTGAGTGTCGTGGATGTTATTTGAGGGGGACTAGTTGAGCGATATAAGAGCGCTGTTATTGCAATAATTGTAACCAATAGCAAAACAACTATGGCAGGTTTTATTAACGTGACTCGGTTGCTTGATGACGTTGGTACTTCATTGGAAACAGGATTTACTGCTGCAAGCAACATGTAACCTTGTAGTGGTAAGGTTTTAATATAACGAGGGGATTTAGCGTCATCACCGAAAGCCGTTCTTAATACTTTTACGACGCGGCGAATGGCGTCATCAGATACCTGTCGATTGTGCCAAACTGCTTCTAAAAGCTGCTCTCGACTAACAACTTGCCCTTGATGTTTTACCAAAAAACTTAAAAAAGCTAAGGGTAGAGGCTCAATTTTGTGCGTGCCTTGCTCGTTGGTTATGCAGCATTGTTGCCAACAAACGACCTGACCTCCAATTTCGACCTTACTTTCCATTTAATCACCGACGAGAAATAAATAATTGTATGACCATAAATCAACATATTAACGTTATCTTTATTTATGGAATAGACTGAGCTGCTAAATCATTATGCTCAGCTTGTTAATTTTTGCTGACGCTATTGTTAATTAACTCGGTACGAAAGACAAGGTAGTAATAGCCCTTATTGATACACAATGTTAATAAGATTGTATTTAGACACAAAGATGGTTGATTGCTCACCTTTGTGAGTAGATTTCTGTAGTAAAAATCAGAGGGGATATTAAATTTCCATTGTAATTATGTTGATAAATTCTATTTTACGAAAAAGGTTATTAATCATAGGTTTTAGCCTTAGCCTATTAAAAACAGTTACTTAGTTATGTGATTATTTGTGACTATGCAATTAACACATTAACTCATCAATCATCCTTCGCCAATCTCCGTTAATTGTTTTTAACTGTAGCCATTGTTAATTAACGCGGCAAAAAGACAAAAAATGATGAAGGTATATAATTCCAATAACCCTTTTGCATTGCAAAAACTAGCCATTTTCCCCTGTGTTTTTATGATGCTATCTTTGCCAGTTTCTGCGGCAACCAAACCCTCTTTAGTATCAGTTGGGCTCGTTCAATCGTGGGAAAAAGGGGAAGTTAATATTGTTAATTGTCAGGTGTCTGTTCCATTCTTAACGGCTTTTTCAAGTGAAAATTCTGCCACCTTAACGTATTTAATGCCTAAAGGAAGTGATGTTAAAAAAGGTGATTTAATCGCGCAGCAGCAAAATTTTTATTATGCGAAAGAACTAACACGATTAAAGCAACAACTCGATATTAGTGATATAGAGCTTCATCACAGCATCAATGAATATAATCGTCTAGCTGGTCTTAAGAATAATATGATTGCGAAAAGTCAGTTGGCAAATTCATTACTAAAGCGCCGTCAGTCAAATGCCAAACACCAGCAACTCAATAATGAAATATCTGAATTAGAGTATCGTATTGAGCGCTTAACATTTCGCGCACCCGCAAATGGTGTCATCGTTGAAACTTTTAGCGAACCAGGAGAATACCTAACACAGGGGACCAAGGTATTGTCGTTTTTATCTGAGAATGAAAAAGAAATTAACTGTCAAATACCTGTCGCCAAATTCGCTAGAGATAGCCATGCAAATTATAATTTAATGGAGTCGGAATTAAAACCGTTGTCTCTGACTAGAGTATCTCAAGTGATTGAAAATAAAGGGCAGTTTGTGAGTGTTTACCTCAAGGGAGAAGCCTCGTTAGTGTCATATTTTATTGGTCAAAGAGTCAGAGTTAGAATGAGTTCAGTCAATGATAAGTTGATACGTTTGCCATTAGATAGTCTAAATTTATCCAATGCTGGTGACTATGTATGGAAAGTCGATTCAGCCAATAAAATCAGTAAAGTAGCGGTAAAATTGATAGCAAATCAATCGGGATCTTTTCTAGCCGAATCATTGCTTAAAGCTGGAGAGCGGGTTGTGACAATTGGTCGTTCTGGTTTAGTCAGTGATCAAAAAATATTGGTCAGCTCCCCAGTAAGGGGAATTAAATGAGTTTTAAATCATCTACATTAGTCATTGATGAAGCGTTTAATGCCTCTAAGAAATATCGTTCAATAGTCATTGTTATTACTTTATTGGCGACGTTGTTAGGCGTATTTATGGCTTTTAAGCTGCCAAACGCGCTTTTACCAGCGATAGATCGACCCGAGTTAGTATTAATAATGAGTTGGCCAGGTAAAAGCACCCAAGAGGTCGAGCAAAACTTAGTTGCACCACTTGAAGAAAGCTTAGAACGGGTTAACAACCTGATTGAGCAACAAAGTAACATCACGAGTTCAAGTGCTAGGATACAATTGAAATTCAAGTCAAATACAGATATGAAACAGAGCTATATAGATGTATTAGCGGCTGTAAATCAAGTATCAAACTGGCCTAGTGAAGTGCCAAAACCAACGATTATTAATCGCTCTTCAGGTGCCAATGCAACATTAGCTACTGCGATGTTTTACGCTGACGGACCTGCTACAGATGATGAAATAATTAAAGCATTTAATAATATCGTGAAACCTGCATTGATGAAGGTGCCTGGTATTGCCACTATCACACCTTATGGCAACTCCACGGATCAGCGCATTGATATTGAGTTTGATAGTCGTAAATTGGCTGAGTATTCATTGTCTATTAATCAAATAATGAAGTTACTCAATAATCTCTCTGATCGTTCGGGGGATACCTTAACCCTAGGGCTACGTGAATATGGCTTAAACTTCAAAGGGAAAATGACCGAGCAGCAATTAGCAACGTTGCCGATACATAGCGTGGGCAATAGCATTATTCGTTTAAGTGATATTGCTCAATTACATAAACGTGTCGCTTCTCCTTGGAGTTTTTCAGCCATTAATGGTCATCGTGCTTTTTATTTTCGGTTAAAGCCCAATAAAGGCGTTAATGCATTAGAAGCTGTTGATGCTATCAAGCAGACTTTTGTACAGTTAAATGAAACAGACTTAAGAGCCATAGGGATGAGCCTAGTGCTGAGTCGTGATGACTCTAAAGATATTAAAAATGCCATTGAGCAAGTTTATATCGCATTGTTATTGGGTATCGCATTATCTGGCATTATTCTATTTTTCTTCATCAAGGACTTTAGAGTAGTTCTGTTGATTTTTATCAGTGTACCCATTTGCTTGGCTCTGGTGATGATTGCCATGAGTATGTCTGGTTTTAGTTTAAATGTTATTTCTTTAGCTGGACTTGCACTAAGTGTTGGCTTGTTACTGGATGCGGCCATCGTAGTTGTTGAGAGTGTTTTGGCTTATAAACAGATGGGTTATGGATTACATGATGCGATTAACAAAGGCTGTCGGGAAGTGCGGGCTGCTATCTTTTCATCAACTTTTTCTAGTATTGTCATTTTTATACCTATCTTAATGATAAACAGTACCGAAAGTCAGTTGTTTGAAGATCTTGCATTTACAATCTCTAGTGCATTGGTGGCGTCATTATTGGTTGCACTCGTCGTACTCCCTGTTTTCGCTCGCTACTTGATTGCAGATAGTAAAGCTGTTGAAAATAAAAAAGAAAGTAAGTTAGTACGATACTTATGTGCGAGTGCTAAAACACAATCTCGTGCAATTATTTGTATTATTGTCGGCATTCCCGTTGCTATGTTGTTGACCGTACTTGCGATACCAGACATTGATGTTCTACCTGATCCTAAGCAGCGTCTAATGATTTCTATTGTTAGTTTTAATCAACCACTATCTACCAGTGGCGTAGAACAAATTATTGCGCAACCAATTCTCAACAGAATCGAATTGCAGAAACTCAATAGTGATGCACCTGCATATGACGTGAGCGGAATTGCCTGTGGTGATGATTATTGCTATCTCTATTTTAACCCCGTTAAAGGATGGGATTACCCAACGTTTAAAACTTGGGTTGAAACACATATAACCCAAGATATTCCGGGAACACAAGTATTTAGTCGTCAAGGAAGCCTGTTGAGCTTTGCTATGCCTAATAGCCGAACTACTCAATTAGATATTCAGGGCGATACGCTGGAGCAATTACAAATAGCAGGAAAACAAATATTTAAGCGTTTAAATCAGCGCTTTCCCCAGGCGTCTATTCGTCAAACTACGCCGCTTGATAATAAGTCCGCTAATATTGAATTCACACCCAAATATGAGCAGTTACTTTATTACGGTTTAGATGCAAAGACGTTAAATTTGCAGCTATCTGCTTTAACCCAAGGCGTATATTTAGGGCGTTCATTCTATCAAGGAGATAGTTATCCTTTTTATTTAAAAGCGCAAGAGAATAAGGATTTAGAGCAGATTTTGGCGACTAATATATACACTTCTGATTTTGGACTGATACCTATTTCTGAACTTGTTTCTACGGATTTAACACTAGCACCTGAGTCGTTATTACGCATCAACAAGAAACCAACTGTATCGTTATCTTTGGTGCCTGCAGCTGGCATGACAACCAGTGTTTTCATGCAACAAGTGACTGAAGAAGTAGCGACAGTGCTTAGTTCACAAAAGTTTAATCATTTGTATACCAACTATAGAGGGAGCGCCGATCAACTCACGGTTTTTATCAAATCATTTTTAGAAATGTTTGCTTTTTCATTAGTGATTTTAGTGGTCTTGTTGTGGTTAAGTTTAAGCTCTTGGAAATTAGCCATTGCTGTAATGTTGAGTATGCCATTGGCATTTGCCGGAGGTATGCTTTCTCTTCAGTTATTAAATCTTTTTACAGATCAAGCACTGGATATTATTACGATGATTGGTTTCATCATATTGCTTGGTCTTGTTATCAATAATGCCATTTTATTAATCAATAAATATCAAATGAGTTTGCAACAAAACATGAGTCAGCATCAAGCCATCGTATTAGCTGTGAGCAGTCGAAAACGTCCTATTTATATGAGTACAGCAACAAGTATTTTTGGAATATTACCTTTGATGTTGTTACCAGGGGAAGGGGCAGAAATATATCGGGGCTTAGCCGCGGTGATTATTGGAGGCATGACATTTAGCGCTTTGTTTAGCTTAAGTTTTATGGCTGCGTTGCTATCAATGCCTGTTTTTAACTTAAATAACAAAGAACTAGTTTCAACGACTGGAAAGTCAGTAGTAAATTCACACAACACTTCATTTAATATCGAACAAGGAAATAGATCATGAACATCATAAAAACAATAAGCACCAGCCTGTTAGTCATAGTATTAACTTTGCCAGCATTGCCTTTGCAGGCGGCCTCTAAGACGAGCAATGAATACCAAGCCGTTGTTGATACCGCGTATAAGTATTTTAACGGTTTAGCAGGCGCTGACCAAGGTTTACTAAATGATAGTTTTGACATGGAGTTTGGTGATGTAAAAATGCTTCAACTCAATAAGGAAACCCAACAACAAGTTATTCGTACTGTCCCTTTAAAAGAGTTTGCCGCTTTCTTTAAAGAACCAACGAAAGATACGTGGCATGCAAAGGTACTCTCTGTCGATATTGTCGATGACACCATGGCAATGGTTAAGCTTAATTTCGAAACTTCTAAGACCCATTACATTGACTATTTAGTGATGTATAAGCGACAAAATAAATGGCTTATCGTAAATAAAATAGTATTTTCTAAAAGTAAATAACTTGGCAGCCAAGGAAATGAACGTTAATTAACTAACGCTATAATATATCTAGGGAAAATCGAATTTATTCATAGCCACTTAACTGCTCTATTGTGCGGATATAGTGGCTATTACTTGTGACTCTTGTTCGATTGAAATAGTGAGATTTAGACTGAATTTTTCAGCAAGGCGTCTAGCGATAGTTAAGCCTATACCAAAGCCTTGCTGATCTTGACTGTGCAAACTTTTCTCATTTCTAATACTAATTTCATGCTGATTGACGGTGATTATAATGGGCGCATTATTACTGTGTTGAAGTGCGTTCGTTAACAAAATAGACAATAGTGTTTCAATGACTTCCTGCGTCGCGATTACTGTTACCAATGGAGTATCTGATAACTTACTGTGTTTTGTTGTTGATGGCAGAGGCTGACTTGCATGTATCACCATTGATTGGTTGTTTATATCAGCTAAGGGCTTTAACTCATCTGTAAGTTGCTCGCATATCGATAAAATATCTACTTGATAGGTGGGTAACTCTTTTTCTGATTCCATTAAATATAAAACGCAATTGCTTAAGCGTGTCATTCTATTGAGGCCGCGTGTTAATCGTTCAATGGGTTTACTTTCTTGATTTGTCAGTGCCAACAACTCTAACGTGGCTAATGATGATTGAATAGGGGTGCGCAATTCATGACTTAAGTATTCTAATGATTGCTTTTCCCTACTTATGACTTCAATTTTTTGCTGCCATACGTGCATAAATAACTGAGCAAATTCCTTCACTTCATCGATGGGTTGGTTTTGGGCAAATTGCGCTAATGCTTCGGGGGATTCATTGTTCTTAATGGTGGTTAGTAACCGACTAAATTGATGTTGTATTTGGCGCGTAAAGGTTTTTGCCAAAAAAGAGGCTACTACTAAAAATACAATAATCCAAGGCAAAATAAGAACAAGTAATTTATCTGTAAGCTCCCATACTGAATGCGTTTTAGTGGTATCTAAGGCGAGCACGAAACTTTGTTGAGTGTCTATAAACTTGGCTTGCAGTATATGGGTGATGTTGCCTTGCTGGTCAGTTGTTTCTATCGCCTTGTTTAGAGGGGTTTGTTTTAATAATGTTAGCCAATCTGCTGGGGTTTGCTGCTTGTTATAGAGCTTAATATGGCTAGGCAAGGCATCGATGGATGGATTAGTAGCAACAATATCACTGAGTGTTATTAGCTGTTGTTCATGAAAGTAATCTTCCATAGCGAACAGAAAGAAGAACCCAGTGGCAATAAAAAATAAACTGGTAAACAGCGTAAGTATCCACAACCTTAATTTTAAAATTGAGGCCAAACTTTTGTTAGACATCAGCATCACTTAAGTTGAGTTGATAACCAATGCCGCGTATTGGCGTGATCAGTTTTTGGCATGACAGGGATTTGAATTGCGTATTAATGCGTGAAATGTGTGATTTTAAAGGGCTACTTTTGGGCACGTCATCTTGCCATAAAATTGAGCATAGGCGATCTGTAGTTAATGGCTTTGGGTAACTGCGCATTAATGCCTCCACTATTGTTAAACCTATGGTGTGCAATTGAATTTGCTTGGCATCATATTTTGTCGAACCAGTTTGCAAGCAAATAGATAATGGACCAACGGATAATTCAAACTGCTCTTGGCTATTAATATGTGCATTGAGTGCTTTAATGCGTGCGGCTAATTCTTGCATTGAAAAGGGCTTGACCATGTAATCGACGGCACCTGAATCAAAGGCTTTGAGTTTATCTTCTAACATCCCTCTGGCTGTTAGAAATAAAATAGGCTGCTTAATTTTATGCTTTTGTTTGAGCTCTCGACAGAAAGCGATGCCATTGCCATCAGGCAAGTTGACATCCATGATAATGACATCAAATGTTGAGCAGGATAAAGCATGTTTAGCTTGCTCAATGTTATAGGCAAAGTCCACGTTCATGGCTTGATATTCAAGGTAATCAGCAATGCTGGCCGCTATATCAAAGTCATCTTCAATGAGTAATATTTTCATTCTTTGCTAGCCATTTATAAACTATAGGTATTAGTTTTTGTTCTAATATTTTATTGCCGCGTTCATATTGCATCATGACAACAACAGACAGTGCTTTTTTTGGATCGGCCCAAAAGATAGTGCCGCCTTTTCCTGCCCAATAAAAGCTACCTTTACTAAGGTATTTTTCGTCTTTAAGCTTTATTCCCATGCCATAACTGTAACCAGAGTTAGTGTAATAACGCTCAGGAATAGTAGGGATTTCTTTTGGTAATTGGCTCGTGGTCATTAATGTTACTTGATCACTTTGTACAATATCAGGATAGGATTGAGGTGTCATTAGTAACTGAATAAACTTAGAATAATCGCTGGCCGTTGAGACGAGACCACTTCCACCAGACTCAGCGCTTTGCTTTACAATGACGTCGTTATCTTCTTTCAAGTTGGGCGTACTGCCTAGCCAATTGTTACCATACAATGGGGCTAAACGTTTGGCCTGTTCTGGTTCGACAAAGAATCGAGTGTCGTGCATCCCCAATTTGTTAAACAGTCTGCTTTTCATGTTCTCTGATAATTTTTGATCAGTAATTTCTTCAATTAAGGCCCCTTGCACATCAGAAGACAAACTATAGCGCCAACGAACACCCGGCGTTGAAAGTAAGGGTAATTGAGCTAAGCGTCCCACAAATTCGGTGAGTGTTTTACTGTCCCCTAGGTTGGAAAATAAATAGAGCCAACCCGCCCAACGATTAATTTTAAACCCATAAGAAAACCCCGAAGTGTGTGTTAATAATGTTGATAAGGGAATATCTGGGTGATGCTTAAATTGAGGGAAAATAGTTTGCAGCGGTGTGCTCAACGGAATGTTTTTTTCTTTGAGTACTTGGAGAGTTGTGAGTGCCGTGATTGGTTTTGTCATTGAATTAAGTCGAAATAAATTATGAACGTTCATGGGGATTTTATTTTCAATGTGTGAGTAACCATAGGCTTTATGATGAATTATTTCATTATTCTTTCTTACCAGTAACACCATGCCAGGCAAGTGCTCAACGTTTAATAACTGATTAATATCTGATGTTAATGAACTATCGTTAGATAACTTTTCAGAGGCTTCTTGAGATGAACTGTTGAGGCTAAAAAGCGAACTAAAAATCAACGTGGCTAGAGCAATCTTATTTATTTTTAAATACATTATTTTATCCTTAAGATGAGCGTTTGATTGCATCATAAGGACTGAAGGTTAAATGAAGGTTAAACCACCATAGCGATAGGCTGGTTAAGCATCAGCTTGGTGGTATAAATCGGTATTTATCCTTTTAATACATGAATGGGTCTAGCGGTTAAAAGGGGTCTGAGAGGCAAGTAACAGGCAGTGATAGCGGTGATTATCAATAACGCTAAAGCGATAAGCAGGGCGTAAGGATTAAAGGTAAAGTACTGTGTAAACGCAGTGCCAAATAGGGCAATGGCAACCAACACTATACCTAATCCGGTTAGCAGTCCTATTATCATCGGCAGTGTGTTTTGCTTGAGCAGTAATTTGACGATGTGGGAGCCTTTTGCACCAATGGATAAACGAACGCCAATTTCGTGGCGGCGTAAATTAATGTTGTAGCTTAAAATCCCATACAGACCAACGCTGGCGAGTAATAGCGATAATAAGGTTATCACGGTGGCGAATTTAGCAGTGGTTACATCACGCGCTAGACTGCTTTGATGACTGTCGGTCATTTTTGTAAATTCATCAATGTTTATCTGTTTGTTAATTGACGAAAAGGCGTTAATTAATTGTAGTTTGGATAGAGCATGTTCTGGCTTTGTGCGCAGCATAAAGTTTAATCGATAACCCGGGTAAGCAGTATAACCAATGTGTGTCGATGTCTCATTTGGATCGTACATATTCTTCACTATTCCAATGATTTTATAAGGTGTTGGATCATCGCTGTTGGTAAAAGTGAGCGTTTGGCCAACAGCATCACCTTGAGGATATAACTGAGTTGCCAGTGATTGACTTAATATAATGACTTGTTCTTTAGCTTTCACTTCTTGCGGCGTGAAGTCTCTGCCGTCAATAAAGGGCAGTTGTATGGTCGATAGATACTGGTTGTCGACAGCATTGAAACGTCCATCAGTACTTTGATTGCGATCGATTGTATGCACACTGGTCGAGTTGTAGATTTGTAATGGCTGAGCGCTCACCGCACTCATGGATTGAATATACGGTAGTTCATTCATTTCACGTTTAATGGTATTTATTAATGCTAAGCGTTGCGCCATATTTAGATTGGTTTTTCCGGTCGTGAGCTGCACGCTGTAGAGGTTTTGCGCATTAAAGCCCAGCGGTTGGTTGATTTTATCGCTGGCTTGCATAAATAAATCTAAATTTGCACTGATTAATACTGCAGCAATAGCAACTTGACTAGTAATTAGCAGTCCTCTGACTTTACCTGATACTCCAGCCACAGTGCCTTTACCACTGGGTTGAAGTGATTGCTGTAAACGTTTGGCATTAATGGTTTTACTGGATATATAAGCAAAAATATATGACATGAGTAGCATGATAACGAGGGAGAATAAGACAATGTTGAGGTCTATTTTAAGCTCGCTGATACGTGGTAGGTGCTCGCTGGCCAGCCCTTTGAGCATATTTAAACTTAAAAATGCTAATCCAACGGCCAGTAATGTTGCAGGCATTAATAGACATAAAGTTTGCGCTAATAACAATCTAAAGAGGTCTTTAGCTTTTGCACCTAGTGCACTGCGGATAGCCAATTGGTGATGATTCTTTGCTGTGCGTGCCATTAATAAGTTGGCGACGTTGGCACTGGCGATTAACAACAAGCCAAGTGCAGCCCCTAATAAAACAATGGCCATGCTGGCGCTATCACCCAAAATTACGGACTCCATTGGCAGCATTTTGCTATCGATGGAATAGCCTTCAAAATAAGGTTCATGACTGGCGTTCTCCTCAAAACCTTGCTTAATGATTTCACTTAATTCGTGATTTGCAGCCAAAATCGATGAGGTTGTTTTTATTTTCCCGATGAATTGATGAAAAGGATAATAACGTCCCCAAAATTGTTTCTCTGTGTCTGGATTATAATCCCACGGTAGCCAAACTTGTGTAGCGCGATCGCTGCCATGTAATCTAGGTTCATAAAAGTGGGCGGCGGTAACGCCAATCACGCGATAGTTGATGTAATTGATAGCGACAGTTTTAGATAATATATTCGGGTCATTCTTATAAAATTGTTGCCACATTTGATGGCTTATCACTGCCACTGGCTGGTGGGTATTAATGGCTTCTGACTGTTCTAAGGTGCGGCCTAAAATCAATGGTGTTGCCGTTAAGTTGAAGTAACCGGGCGTGGTAAATGTGGCTTTTATCTTGGGTTGCTCATTATGACTCGTTAATGGTTGCTCGTAATAACCAATTAATGCCGTTTCTTCAAACTGGGTTTGTTGTTTATGCCACATCATTAATGCGGGAAAGGTTTGGCTTGTTAGCTTCACTTCTTCATTTTGAATAAGCTGTTGTTGAACGACTACTAAACGGTCTTGAGCGGGATAAGGAAGTGGTTTAACAAACATCATATAGTTAATGCTGTACATGCTAATAAGCGCCCCCAATGCTAATGCTAACGTTAAAACGACGCAGGCAGTAAAGCCGGGTGATGACTTAAGGCTGATTAGCGACTGTCTTATTTCTAATAAAAATGTTTTCATTTTATCCTTCCTATTTAATTACACGTGTAATCTATACTGATTACACGTGTAATACAATTGGATTTACTTACATTTAATAGGTAGACATTTAAAAAGGAGCTGACTATGCTGACTGATAAAATACACATGTTATTAAAATTTAAAGGAATAATTCATGCTTAAACCATTTTTAAAACCTGTTTCTATGATGATTATAGGGTTGTCTGTTGCACTCACGCTTTCTGGGTGTAATACCACGGCTGTTGAACCTAGTGCCGCTAAGTTAGAGATCAATCAGTTTATGGATAAGTGGCACCGCGCCGCAGCTACTGCCAATGCCAATGATTACTTTGGCGGTTTAAACAAAGACTCAATTTTTATAGGTACAGACGCTACTGAGAACTGGCGTAAAGATGCGTTTTATGAATGGGGTAAAGGTTACTTTGAAAAAGGCGAGGCATGGGATTTTACAGCCATTGACCGTAATATATACTTTTCTGATGATGGTCAACTGGCTTGGTTCGATGAGTTATTAGATACGACTAATTTAGGCCTTTGTCGTGGTTCTGGCGTACTTAAAATGACAGACGCTGGTTGGAAAATTGAACATTATGTGTTGTCAGTAACGGCGCCCAATGACACGGTTAATCAAGTCACTGAACTCAATAAATCTTTTGTAGAGGGTATTAAGGCTAAATTTAATAAATAAGATATTAAACCACTGCGAATATCGCAGTGGTTTAAACGATAGTTACAATCCAATCGTTTTTGCTAACTGGTCGGCTGGTAAATAGCCCGGTAACATTTCACCAGATTCCAAAATGATGGCCGGTGTGCCTGTCACTCCTAAACGGTTGCCCAATATGAATTGTTTAGCGACTGGATTGTCTTTACACACAGGGGAAAACACAGGATCGCCATTTTTAAGTTTAGTTAACGCACTTTGCTTATCGTCTGCACACCAAGCGCTTACTACTTTGTTATATGATGGAGAATTAATGCCTGCACGAGGGTAGGCTAGATACCTTACTTCTATCCCTAAATCGTTAATTTGTGTTATTTCGTTGTGTAACTTACGGCAATAACCACAATCGACATCAGTAAATACCGTAATGCTCGCTTTCTTCTCTCCCGTTGCAGGGTAAATAATCATATCTTTAGGATCTATTTTGGCCAGGGCGGCTTTACGCGGGGCTTGAAGGCGTTTTTCTTTAGCATTTACAAAGCGTTTATCTTTTATTTGTAATAGGTCACCCGTAAAAAAGTAATCACCTTTAGGGATGTAATACACGCTGCCTTTACTTGAAAAATTGACTATATACATACCGTCGATATCTGTACGTTCAACATCTGAAACCACGAGTTCAGGACGAACAGCGGCAAATTTTTTGGCAATACGATCTTTTTCGGCACCCGTTATGTCGGCAAACGCGAATGATTGTGTGCTGACCAACAGCAAAGTTGCCGGTAACACGATGGCAGTACATCGTTTAATAAATCTAGCTAGCATTTCAATTCCTAATAATAATCATGTTGTTTGGCGAATATTTATCGTGGTCAAAGAGTATAAGAAAAATGGATAGCCGTCAGCAGGTTATTCGTCTTTATGACCTAAAATTGTCTTAATATGAGGCTTGTAAACACGGCCAATGGGAATAATTAATTCCTCAAGCCCAAGTTCGTTAGCCTTAACTAATGTAATAGCACTGAGTGCAACTATATAAGAACGGTGAACGCGGCAAAAAATCTCACTGGGCAGTAACTTTTCAAAGTCTGAGATCTTCATTTGGCTCAGAATATGACCTTGGTGTAAGTGTATTGAGGTAAAGTTGCCATTTGCTTTGATGTAACGGATGTCATTGAGCTGCACTTTATGATGCTTTTTATCATCTTTGATAAAAATATGTGGTGCAGCACTTTCATTAACCGTTGGTGATATTGGGGCCGCGAGTGCAGTGCGTATTTTCTCAATCGATTTAACAAAGCGTTCAAAGTTAAATGGTTTTAACAGGTAATCTGCAATGGCATATTCATAACTCTCCAATGCATATTGCTGATGTGCTGAGACGATGATAATTTGCGGTGGATTGCGCAATCCCTTCAAAAACTCGAAGCCCGTAATTTGTGGCATTTGAATATCTAAAAAGATTAAATCAGCTTGCTGTTCATCAAGCATTGCGCTCGCTTGTGCGGCGTTATAACAATTACCGGCTAGGTTCATATCGCCTAGCCTGTCAGCAAAGTTTTCAATGAGTGTATGAGCAATAGGCTCGTCATCAATAATGAGGTAGTTAAGTGACATAGTTAACCTTAGGTTAAATTGATAGTGACAAGCACGGTATAAGTATCGTCCGTACTGGTGATCTGATAGCTATGTTTGTCAGGGAAAAGAAGCGCTAAACGCCGTTCTAAATTCTCGATTCCTAGGCCACCACTACCGCGCTTTTTCTTGTTTTGTTGTAATACTTGTTGATTGAAGTTATTGCTTATTTCAAACGAGATTGCTGATTTGTTGGTAGTTAAATTAAAGCTGATAGTTTGATGCTGTGTTTGCGTATCAACACCATGTTTGAAGGCGTTTTCGAGTAAGTTTATAAACAATAAAGGGGGAATTCGTTGTTCTATATCTTCAATATTTTTAATAAATTCAATATCTAATGTATTGTTGTGCCTAATTTGGTTTAATTCGATAAAGTTTTCGAGATAGGCGATCTCATCTTGCACTGAAACCGTGTCTTTACGGCCATCATAAATTGTAAAGCGCATCATTTGTGACAGTTTGTAAATCACGTCTTGGGTTAAATCTGATTTATTAACCGCTAGCCCATATAAATTATTGAGTGTGTTAAAAAAGAAATGAGGATTAATTTGGCTTTTTAATAAATTAAGTTCAGCAGTGAGTGTCTCTTGATGAAGCTGATCGATAATTTGTTGTTGTTTGAAGCGATCATTAATGAGAAAGACAATGGGCACCATAAGAGAAATGGTTAGAAACACCACGAGTAAATCCGTTTGTCCCAACTGATAAAACCAATAGAGCGCTGCACCGTAGATGCATACCGCTGTGATTATTTTAAGTATTTTTCTCGCCAAATGTTGATTCTGCAATGCAATCTTTACCTGTTGTTGAGTATATCGGTCGTTCGACTAGGTTTATCTGTCGTTCGTCATTTGGTTCACCTTTGTTGTTAAAGCGATTGTAAACTAGCCCAAGATTAGAAACCAGTATTAGGAATTGGCATGCTAAATATTAGAAATTTATCGAAAACTTATGACAACGGTGTACACGCTCTTAACGGTGTTTCATTAGATATTGAACCCGGTTTGTTTGGATTACTTGGGCCAAACGGCGCGGGTAAATCATCGCTTATGCGGACCATTGCTACCCTACAGTTACCGACACATGGTCAGATTAGCTTTGATAATAAAGATATTATTAAGAACCCTAACATCTTAAGGCAGAGTCTGGGGTATTTACCGCAAGAATTTGGAGTGTATCCTAAAGTATCGTGTTATCAGCTATTAGAACATATGGCGCTGCTTAAAGGTTTAACCGATCACAAGACGCGTAAAGCGCAAATCGAACAACTGCTTCATCAAACAAATCTTTATGATGTCCGTAAGAAAGATGTGAGTTCGTTCTCAGGCGGAATGCGCCAACGGTTTGGCATTGCGCAAGCGTTGCTGGGCTCACCAAAATTAGTCATTGTTGATGAACCAACAGCGGGTCTTGACCCTTATGAGCGTAATCGATTTCATAATTTGTTGTGTGAAATTAGTGAAAATGTTGTGGTTATTTTGTCTACTCATATTGTTGAAGATGTTAGTCAGTTGTGTCCTAACATGGCTATTTTGGCTGAGGGACAAGTACGATTAAAAGGCAAGCCTAGTGAGCTAATTAATGATATTGATGGCACTATTTGGCGAAAAATAATTACCAAAGACCAAACTTCATCATATAAAGAACGCTTTAATGTGATTTCAGAGCAATTAGTGACAGGCAAAACACAATTGGTTGTTCAGAGTGAGTTTCAGCCAGAAATGGGTTTCGACCCTGTGACACCTGATCTTGAAGATGTTTACTTTGCAACGTTACATCAACTAAGTAATGGTGATGACAATGATAAATAAACTCACCCAATTTGAGTTCAAGGCACATGTAAACCAAATGGGATTTTGGGTCGCGGCGTTAGTGGTCGCCTGGATGGCCTTTATGATTACGGGTCAGCGTGGTTCTAATTTATTATTTGCCAATTCGTCTTATGCTATTACGCAAACTTTTCTATTTGTGGTCCCAAATATTATCTTTGTCGTGTGTGTGCTGGCGTCATCGACGTTATTACGAGACAGCCAATATAAAATGGAGTCATTAATATTTACGACGCCAATCGACAAATTTCAGTATTTAACGAGTCGTTATTTAGGACTCGTATTAGCCACATTGCTGTTAATGTTTGTTGTCATGATTGTTATGATGGTAACGCTGTTGAAGCTAGACGATGCGCTGATTGGGCCGTTTAACTTATCTTATTATCTCATCAGTTTTTGTGTTTTTATTGTGCCAGCGGTATTACTTTGTTGTTCTATAGTTTTCGCAACAGCCATGTTTAGTAAAAGTATGATTGCCGTCTATGTGTCGGGCATCGTGGTATATGTGGTGTACATTATTGGATCGGTATTTGGCAATTCTCCCATGTTGGTTGGCTCGTCGACTTTATTAAATGATGGTGCTGGTTTTGCATCGTTATTAGAACCTTATGGTTTGATAGCATATATGGAGCAATCGGCCTATTGGACGAGCGAACAGCGCAATACATTCACACCTGTGCTTACCGGAGATTTATTACTTAATCGTATATTATGGTTAGCGGTTAGCGTGTCATTGTTTGTATTTACTTATCATAAATTTGCGTTTCGTCAGCCAACGATTACAAAAAAATCTGCAAAAAAAGAAGTTGAAGAGGAGTCGAAAACAGATATTACTGGTTATGACGCTGTCGATATTAGTCATGACTTTCAAACGTTTAATTTTAGCATTTGGTTGTCTAAGCTTAAATTAGAATATGCTAGTGTCACTAAAGGTCTAACATTTATTGTGCTGTTAGTGATCACGGTTGTTTTCACGGCTGCACTGCTTATTGGTAATATATTCAGTGGACCTATTAGTGGTGGTCAGGCGTATTATCCGTTGACTGAGTTGATTTTAGAAATATTGCAACAGCCGTTATCTGATATTGGCATGATGGTTGCGATTTTTTATGCGGTTGAGCTATTTTGGACAGAGCGTGTTGTTAATATTAATGCGTTAGTGGATGCCACGCCAACGCGTAATTTTACCTTTTATTTAGCCAAGCTAACGACAGTTTTAGCAGTTGGTTTTACGCTTGTTACCGCTAGCATCCTCGTATCCATTGTGTTTCAGTTGACACAACAATATTATGATATTGAGCCTCTTTTATACCTTTCGTTATATTATTATGCGGGACTACCTATTGTCTTAACGGCTCTGCTAACGTTATTTTTACAACGTTTTTCAAAAACAAAATCCATTGGATTGTTACTCGGTTTTGGCGTCTTCTCAGCACATATCATAGTCAAGGCTGTGTTATTTACGCACCCATTGATTGCATTCGCTTATCGCCCTCAGTTTATCTATTCAGACATGGCACAAACGCTTTATCACAGTGATGCGCTGCATTGGTACAACCTTTATTGGTTTTCGGTGGCTATCGTATTGTCGGTATTTACCGTGAAGTTTTGGCAACGTGGACTATCGACGGTTAGCCAGACGTTCACTCGAGGTAGTATCGCGATTTTACTCTTGTCAGGAACAAGCATGATTGCCAGTGGAGGATATATTTATTATCAAACTAATGTCTTCAATGTGTTTATGACTAAAGAGCAGTCATTAGATAAGCAAGCGAACTATGAACAGCAATATGCTCAATTTAAAACGATGCCCATCCCAACGGTGACTGACATAAATGTTGATGTGAACATTTACCCAAATAAACGAGGCTATGATGCGAAAGGGGGTTATGTTTTTGAGAATAAAACGGATAAACCTATCGAACAACTATTACTGTCTGTAGTGAGTAGTGGCCATGTTGAGCAAGCTATAACAATAGACAGTGCGACCCTAATAACTTTTGATGAAACTCATAAACAATATATTTTTCAGCTAGATAAAGTAATGGTTCCTGGAGATGTACGTAAGTTAAATTTTGAACTTAATATCACCCATAATGGCTTTACTGAGCTCGATGGAGAGCATTTTGTGACGAAAGGCGGCGCTTATATTGAACTGGAAGATGTGATCCCTCAATTTGGTTTTGATGAGCGTTTGATCATGGGTGATGAAGAAGAGCGCCTGAAACGCGGTTTAGTTGTTGATGTACTCGAACGGCCAAGCTTGCAAGAAAACTTGGTCAGTGAAGACTGGGTAAATTTTGAAACAACGGTATCGACAATTGATACGCATAAAGTGGCTACGGTAGGAAAACTGCAAAAATCGTGGACAGAAAATGGTCGCAATTTCTTCCACTTTAAAACGGATAAAAGGGTTAAGCAACAATTGGCCTATGTATCGGCTGAATTTGATGTGGTGTCTAAACAACACAACAATGTTGATATCTCTATTTATCATGCTCCTGAGCACAATAAAGATAATGCTTTGGTTTTTGAGGCATTAACGAGCACGATGGATTATTTCAATGAGCAATTTTTCCCATACCGTAGTGATGAGTTTACGGTGGTCGAATTGCCTTATTTTGCAAGTAACCAATCATTTGGTAGTGCGCAACCGGGCATGTATTTAGGCGTAGAGAACCGCTTCTTTAATCTTGATAATAAAGACAGTGAACATAATCATTTATTACGCGGTGTCTCTCATGAATTTGCTCATCAATATTGGGGCGGCTATTTAGAGCCTAATTATGTGGGCGGTTATGCCACCATGACTGAAACGTTGTGTAAATATACCGAGCTTGTGATGGCCCGAAAAACCTATGGTCAATATTCAGCAAACGTTGAAGTGCATTTGTCCATAGATCGTTACTTACAAGCTAGATCGTATAACAACAAAGTTGAAAATCCACTTTATCATGTGGGGTTCGAACCTTTTATATATTATTCAAAAGGTAAGCAGGTAATGCATGCCATGTTAGACCTGGTAGGTGAAGCTAAAATAAATCAGGCGTTGAAAGGCTTATTAGAGTCACATGGTTACCCAAATAAACCAACATCATTAGATTTGTTAAATGCTTATTACAGTGTCACAACGCCCGAGCAGCATAATATTATTAATGACTTGTTTAAACGCGTTGTGTTTCATGATTTTAAAGTGAATGCGGTAAGCACTGTGCAACAGTCAAACGGTGAATATGCAACGACAGTTGACGTCAATTCGCTAAAAATAGTGCTTAACCAAGAGACCAACAAAGAAGAATTAGAAGTCATTGACGATAATATTGAAGTAGGCATTTATAGCGGTTATCCAGCCATCGATAACAGTAATGTATTAACGATTAAGAAGTTCCATTTTAATCAAGACAAAACTACTATTACGTTGTATTCAAAAGAGAAACCAAGTTACGTTGAAATTGATCCTAATCGTTATCGTATCGACCGAGCTATGGTAGATAATGTGATGAAGATTCTTTAATCATCGATTAATTGACAGCTAATTGGTGGGTTAATATTAGCTGTCATTGGACATTAGTAGTGCACAGTGATACAAAACGCACAGTATTATTTATAGCGCCGATGTTGGTGCTGTGTACCTAACGCCAGAAGAGTTAATTCTTATGATTAAAAAAATAAAATCGCTGGGCTTGGTTAGCCAGATTATCATCGCCATTTTTATGGGGATATTAGTAGCCATTGCTGCACCAGAAGCCGCGAAATCTTTGTCGCTATTTGGCTCATTGTTTATTGGCGGCTTAAAAGCTGTTGCACCTATTTTGGTCTTCGTCTTGGTAGCGTCATCGATTGCTAATCAAAAAGCCAATAGTGAAGCGAATATTAAGCCTATTGTTGGGTTGTATTTTTTAGGCACGTTAAGTGCGGCTATTGTTGCCGTATTAATGAGTTTCTCCTTCCCAACCGTGTTGACACTCGATGTGGCCGGTGCACAAGCTAATCCGCCACAAGGCTTAGGCGAAGTATTAAAGACGTTGGCCTTTAAAATTGTCGATAACCCAGTTAACGCTATTATGACGGGTAACTTCGTTGGCATTTTAGCCTGGGGTATCGGTTTAGGTATTGCACTTAAGCAAGCTAATGAGTCTACTAAAACGATGGTACAAGATATGTCTAACGGCATTTCGTTTATCGTTCGTTTAGTGATTAAGTTCGCCCCTTTGGGTATTTTAGGATTAGTGGCCAATACGGTGGCTACAACAGGGTTTGACACCTTGGGCGAATATAGCCGTTTAGTAACGGTATTAGTTAGCTCGATGTTGATGATTGCGTTAGTGATTAATCCATTAATCGTATTTGCTGTGACGCGTAAAAATCCATACCCATTGGTGTTCACTTGTTTACGTGAATCGGGCATTACGGCATTTTTCACTCGCAGCTCAGCAGCAAATATTCCGGTTAACATGGCTTTATGTAAAAAATTAAACCTACATGAAGATACGTATTCAGTATCTATCCCATTGGGTGCAACGGTTAACATGGCGGGTGCGGCAATTACCATTACGGTGCTGACATTGGCGACAGCTAACACGCTTAACATTGATGTTGATTTTACAACGGCTATTTTATTAAGCTTGGTTGCGTCAGTTGCAGCTTGTGGTTCGTCTGGTGTTGCTGGTGGTTCGTTACTGTTGATTCCATTAGCTTGTAGCTTGTTTGGTATTAGTGATGACATTGCGATGCAAGTGGTTGCTATCGGTTTCATTATTGGTGTTATACAAGATTCTGCAGAAACAGCCCTCAACAGTTCAACGGACGTTGTTTTCTCTGCGGCCGCTTCTCACCATATTAATAAATAGTTATTTAACGACAGCTCTAAAATTAAAGCCGCTTACTTCACAGTAAGCGGCTTTTTATATTTAAGCAGTTAAAATTTTTTATAACTATTTCAAACGTTTAATATTTATCATAACTAAAAACCAGCTGATGGGCTAAATCATCCGATTAAATTAAATAATGAACCTTGTATTCTCGACATATTATGTCGTGCTATGCGGCGTTAAATTTATTCATTTATTAACTAATCGCGAGAAAATTATGCTTATTAAAAAAGTTGCTTCAGCAGTATCAATAGTCGCTGCCCTAGGGTTAAGTCATTCTGTTATGGCTGAAACATTTAGTTTTGGCGCTGAGCCGCATCAAGCCAAATCTATGGTTGTATTTCAATCTGGTAAGACGTTGTCTAGTGATTTATCGCGATTGGATAAACTATCAAATCAGCAAATCACTAAAGCGTTAAGCATCGCTAAGTTTGAAGGCAAGAACAAAGAAGTAATAGAGATTTTAGCGCCTGTAGGTCTTGATACTGATCGTTTGTTGATTGTTGGATTGGGTGATTCGAATGGATTAGATGCTGGGCAAGTTAATTTAATTGGCGCTAAAATTAATGCCACTCTCGCTAGCAGCGATGACAAAAATGTTCAGGTTTTCACACAAGGTATTAGTGATAATAAAAGTAATGCAAGCTTCGCCGCTCAACTAGCCCATGGTATTAATTTACGCGCTTACAAGTTTGATAAATACTTAACTGAAAAAAATCCGAGTGAGAAAAATTATTACTTATCAGTTAAGAAGCCAGCATTAGCATCAGCTAATTATAAACAACTTGCTGCTATAGAAGCAGGTGTCTTTTTAGCGCGTGATTTAACGTCTGAAGTACCTACTGAAATGAATCCTGCTCATTTTGCGGCTGCTGCAAAAGATCTTAAGAAACTGGGTGTAAAAATTACAATTTTAACCCCAAAACAGATTAAAAAAATGGGCATGGGCGCGCTTCATGCGGTTGGTCGCGGCTCTACTGAAGGTTCACGTTTAGTTGTAGCACATTGGAAAGGTAGCGATGACGCACCAATAGCATTGATTGGAAAAGGTATCACGTTTGATTCCGGTGGTTACAATGTTAAAACGGGCAGCTCAATCGCCAACATGAAGTCTGACATGGCAGGCGCGGCGGCTGTACTAGGCACGATTAAAGCGATGGCATTGCAAAAAGCACCAGTTAACGTTGTTGCTGTAATGGGAATGGCGGCAAACATGGTGTCTAAAACATCGGTAGCACCAGGTGATGTAATTATGACCGCAGAGGGAAAAAGTGTTGAAATTTTAAATACGGATGCGGAAGGACGTTTAGTTTTAGCGGACAGCATGTGGTATGCCCGCAAAAACTACACTCCGAAAGTTATGGTTGATGTTGCTACATTAACAGGATCAAAAATTCGCGCGCTTGGTAATCGTTTTTCGGCTATCTTTAGTGAAGATGACGAGTTAGTGAAGCAGCTAACGCTGTCTGGAAAGACTGTAGATGAAGCATTGTGGCGTTTACCTTTAGCTTATGGTGATGCGCTAAAAAGCCCAATCGCTGATCTGAAAAACATTGGTTCAAGTGGTCCGGGCGCAACAACGGCTGCTATGTTCTTGAAAGAGTTTACGGGTGATACTAAATGGGCTCATTTGGATATTGCTGGTAATGCCTTGATCAAAACAGATAAAGGCATAACGCAAGCTGGCGGTACTGGTTATGGTGTACGTTTATTAAGTCATTGGATTTTAAATACTCAAATAAAATAAGTTCGCTGTTTTAGTTTTTTTAAAAGTCGCCGCTGGCGACTTTTTTATTTTAAAAACAGAGCCGATTTTATCGACCAGCTCATGGCGTATTGGTTTGAAAAAATGACGCTAGATTTTATTGCTCAAGCAAATACCCAATCTTCACCCATGGGCGACTCTAAAAATTAAACAGTTGTTATGTGGAATTAGACATGGACGTTAACTTGGCCAATGACGTTGCCACCATGGCGTATTTCAGTTTTTTAGGCTTGCAACAAATTTATCCTAGGCATCATTCTATTAAGAGGTCATCATCATTTCACAAAACGGGCTGTCGCTAAGACGTGAAGTCGCCATACCATTAGGTACTAATTGAGTTAACTTACCCGATAGAGATTGCTATCAATCAATGATGACAATCTTTATAATGTCGCCAATTAATTTTAACGATTTAAGGTACAAGCCATGACTGAAGCAACAATGGAGCGTCCGAGCGGACGTAATAATGATGAAGTAAGAGCGGTAAGTTTTACACGTCATTATACTGAGCATGCAGAAGGCTCAGTATTGGTTGAGTTTGGTGGAACCAAAGTGCTATGTAATGCCACGGTTGAAACAGGCGTACCACGTTTTTTAAAGGGTAAAGGCCAAGGCTGGATTAATGCGGAATATGGTATGTTGCCACGTTCGACACATTCTCGTATGCGCCGTGAAGCCAATGCTGGTAAACAAGGCGGCCGTACCTTGGAAATTCAACGTTTAATTGCACGTTCATTACGCGCAGCCGTTGATTTGGAAGCATTAGGTGAGTTCACGATTACCCTTGATTGTGATGTGATTCAAGCAGATGGCGGCACACGTACGGCTTCAATTACTGGTGCTTGTGTGGCATTAGTGGATGCACTAAGTTATATGCAAGAAAAGAAAATGATTAAGAAAAGTCCGCTTAAATATATGATTGCTGCAATATCTGTAGGCATTTATAAAGGCGAAGCGGTATGTGATCTTGATTACCCTGAAGACAGTGATGCTGAAACTGACATGAATGTGGTGATGGCTGACAATGGCAAGATGATTGAAGTGCAAGGTACAGCCGAAGGCGAACCATTTAGCCATCAAGAATTGCTATCGATGCTTGCTTTAGCTGACAGTGGTATTAAAGATTTAATGACAAAACAACTAGATGTATTGAAATAGGACAGAAAAATGAAACAGTATCAAATTGATTTTATTGAGTTTGCATTAGAGCGTGGCGTTCTAAAGTTTGGTGAATTTACACTAAAGTCTGGACGTATTAGCCCATACTTCTTTAATGCGGGTTTGTTCAATACAGGGCGTGATTTAGCACGTTTAGGACGTTTTTATGCAGCGGCATTAATCGAAAGTGGTGTTGATTACGATTTGCTATTTGGCCCTGCTTACAAAGGTATTCCAATCGCATCTGCGACAGCGCTTCAGTTATGTGAACAACATGATATCGACATGCCATATTGCTTTAATCGTAAAGAGAAAAAAGCACATGGCGAGGGTGGTAGCTTAGTTGGTAGTGAGCTAAAAGGTAAGGTTATGTTAGTTGATGACGTTATCACAGCTGGCACGGCAATTCGTGAATCGATGGACATAATTAACGATCATGGTGCGCAGCTTGCTGGTGTATTGATTGCTTTAGATCGTCAAGAAAAAGGCCAAGGCGAATTGTCTGCGATTCAAGAAATTGAACGTGATTACGGTTCAACCATGATTTCAATCGTGACCCTAAGTGATTTGATTGGTTACTTAACTGAAAAAGGCGAGCTAGGCGATACACTTGCCAGCGTGACCGCTTACCGCGCGCAATACGGAATTTAATTAATTTCCGAAACTTTCATACCTAGCCTTAACTAGTGCTTTTTATGTTTGTTAAACTTCTCGATATTTGTTTATACAGATATCGAGGAATTTAGATTTCGCTATGTGCTAAATACTAAGGGCGAGTTTGTCTTTTTCCCTCTTAGTTTTACAAATCCATAATTGATTCTATATATAACTAATTTAAATCGTGAATTTTGATGACAAATAATCCATTCCTAAAGAAAGTCCTAATTTTATTCTTGTTGATGCTTGGTGTGTTAACGGTCAGCCGTTTTGTAAATTATTATATTCATTTAGAATATTTTGCAGACAAAGCAACCCCATGGGGTGTTTTAGGAACCGGTTTAATCTTTGATTTACAAACGTGCGGTTATTTATTGCTGCTGCCATCTTTATTGTTATTAGTGCCGTTATCTGCACGACTTGAACCGTTGAAGAAAGTTGTATTCCATTTGGGTTTCTTCATTATTTTATGCTCTATTATTGGCCTATTCGGAGACAGTTTTTACTTTGGAATTGTTAGCCGACATGCTTTTAGGGACATCATATTATTATCGACTGAGTTGCATTTCGTGCTCCCATTAATACTCAGTGAATATTTATTGCCTTCTGTTGCTTGTCTCATCCTACTTAGCCTAGTTGGCTACGGCTGGGTAAAATATTGGAAGAAGCATCATGTTAAGCCGATCAAGTCCCTATCATTAAAGCTTCAATCGGTTCAATTTATTATCGCTTTTTTTGTATTATTTGTAATTGTTCGAGGGTTTACCTTTGAAGGGAAATCTAGAAGCTTAATCGATGCTTATCAAGGACATAATGAACAAGAAGCGAACTTGGTGTTAAACGGGATTTACACGTCTTTTAAAGGGTTAGCTAAGAGTAAGAATAGCCGTCAGTATCGATTTTTTGATGATTTAGCCTCTAAAGCGCCAGTGAGCATGAATGCAGAGTCTACTGGTTATGCTGATTTTTCTAAATCATTCCCAGGAAATACACCTAACAAGCGCAATTTATTTATTATTTTAGTTGAGGCGTTGAGTTACGAATATATTGATGCATTAGCTGGTACAAATTATGGTGCAACACCATTTTTAGATGAATTATCGACTAAGGCTGAAGTATACGACAATTTTTATTCTGTTGGCCAACGCAGTTATTATGGCGTGCAGGGGCTATTGTTTGGCATCGCACCACTAGAGGGCATTGGTTTTATTGGTGGCGGCTTAGAGTTGTCACGATTAACGAAGCTTGGGAAAATTGCGAAAAAAAATGGCTATTATACTCAAATGTTGCAAAGCTCTAATCGAGACTCGATTCGCCTCAATTCTATTGCTGATTACAGTGGTTTTGAAACCTATTTAGGGCGCAGTGATATTCCGGTTACACGGACCGATTACCCTGATGCAGATGCCGCAGAGTTTGGGTGGGATTACGAAATGTTGATGAAAACATTTGAATTGGCTAATCAACAAGATAAGCCATTTTTAAGTTTTTCATTTACGGGCACAACGCATATGCCTTATGTTGAGCCTCCTAAACAATGGCAAGTGTATCCACATGGTGAAGATAGAATTCAAGATTTCTTAAATACGGTTCATTATACGGATCAATCGCTAAAAGCCTTTTTTGCTTTAGCAAAGCAGCAGCCATGGTTTAATAACACAACGTTCATGATTATGGCCGATCACACTCTGCTCAATGCCAGTGCCAGTTTGAAAAAATCATTTCATATCCCGTTATGGATTTATCAACCGGGTCAAAATATTAAACCACAGCGTCATCAAATGATGGCCAGCCATCTTGATATACTACCGACAGTGTTCGATCTTTTAGGGTTTGATGATGAGTTCTCAGCAATGGGACAATCGTTATATCGTGAGAAAGAAGATTACAGTATTGTGGTTAAAGGTAATTTATTTGGCGCTTTCACTCAAGAAGGTAACTTTCTAAGCTCAGGAAAAAGCATTGTGCATAGTGAAGGCCCGGTGGATTTTAAGCTTAATAAAGCGTTAAAAATTGAAGAGTCTCTAAAGTATAAATTCCAAAAAGCTCAGAAGATTATTGTTGATAATGTATGGGTGAAAGAATAATAAGGAAAAGAGCAGTGAGTCGCTTTACTGGCTCACTGTTAAATAAAAGGCTAGCCTAACAATTTAGCAAACTGTGACCATTGTTGTTCAAAACCATCGGTCGGTTTTACTGTAAATCCACTGCGTACAAACTGGCTTATACGGCCATCAGCATAGGCTAGTAGCATATTCGCTAACTGCGCTTCATCAATATCAAAACTTTTACCTTCACGTAATTTACGCTCACGCAATATCTGTTTTAGATGTGTCTCTAGCTTTTCAAATAACTGTGCAATACGCTCACGTAAGCGATCGTGCTCGCCCAGTAATGCGTCGCCAGTCAAAATACGCGTAATTCCTGGGTTCTTCTCTGCAAACAACAGTAGCAACTGAATAATATGGTGGCAGCGTAACAGCGTGTTTTTTTCTTCGGTGGTAATAATATTTACCCGCGATAACACAGATTGCTCGATAAACTCTATCAGTCCCTCAAACATTCGTGCTTTAGAAGGGAAATGACGATATAAAGCGGCTTCAGAAACGCCTACTTCAGCGGCTAATTTCGCGGTTGTAATTCGATTTCCAGGCGTTTCTAACATGTGCGCCAAAGATTGGAGTATTTGTTCGCGACGGTTCGATTTTTTGGTAACGGCCATGAGGCAACTAATCCTGCTACTTAAGTTAATGAGTGAGACGGTAATGGTGCTATAAAATTATTGGGGCTGATTGTAATGCTTAATAATTTCAACTACTAGTTGTTTTGCTAATTCTTGTTTATTTGCTAACGGCAAGTCGAGTTGACCATTTGACCAATAAAGGGTTAATGCGTTGTCGTCGCTGTTAAAGCCTTGTCCTGCAACGCTTACGTTGTTGGCTGCAATTAAATCTAGCTTTTTACGGACTAATTTACCCCGTGCATAAGTTTCAACATCTTGGGTTTCTGCGGCAAAACCTACGCAGAAAGGGCGCTGTGAAGTGAGAGCTGATACGTCGGCTAAAATATCAGGATTTTTAGTCATAATGACGGTCATATCATCATCATTTTTCTTTATTTTTTGGTCACTAACGTTGCTTGGTCTGTAATCTGCAACGGCAGCACAGGCAATAAAAATGTCATGAGAAGGTGCTTCTTTTAGCGCCTGTTGATGCATTTCACCGGCACTAATAACATCTACTCTCGTCACGTTATCAGGCGTTGTTAATGAAACTGGCCCTGAAATCAACGTTACCTTAGCGCCCAGTTGTTGGGCTGCATGGGCAATTGAAAACCCCATTTTTCCAGAACTATGATTGCTAATATATCTAACGGGATCAATGGCTTCTCTTGTTGGTCCTGCAGTGATGAGTATATTTAAATTAAGCAGTTCTTCACTTATTAAGGGGCTAAAGTGTGTTTTTATTAATTCTACAATTTGTGCAGGTTCTAATAGCCTTCCTTGTCCTACATCACCACAGGCTTGTTCGCCACTACCTGGTCCCCAAATATGCACACCACGTTGCGCCAAACTCGCGAGATTATGCTGGGTAGCAGCGGCTTTATACATTTGCTGATTCATAGCTGGAGCAATGGCAATAGGAGCTGCTGTAGCAAGGCAAATCGTGGTTAATAGATCATTAGCTAGTCCAGCATTGATAGCGGCAATGGAATTGGCTGTTGCAGGTGCAATAACGACTAAGTCGGCCCATTTAGCTAATTTGATATGACCCATTGAGGCCTCTGCTGCAGGATCTAATAGGCTATCACTCACCGGGTTACCACTGACCGCTTGCAGTGTCAGCGACGTAATAAATTCTTTGGCACCAGTGGTCATCACGACTCTAACTTCACACCCTTGATCTTTTAGGCGACGTACAATTTCTGGACATTTGTAAGCTGCAATGCCGCCAGTGATACCAAGGAGTATTTTTTTATTTCGCAAAGTCATGTAATTAGAACCGTTGTTAGCATTTGTACTGAAATTTATGCCCATACGATATCATAAAGTCAGTCGAAATCGTTGTCTTGAACCATAATTAATGTCTACCACTGAAAACAGGAGGTTTACATGGCAGACGAACATTGCTCGATTAAAGAGTGGCCGCAAATGATGAGGCCGCGAGAAAAATTATTGCGATTAGGTGCCCACACCTTATCTGACAGCGAATTGTTAGCTATTTTTTTACGCACAGGTATGAAAGGGTGTTCAGCGGTTGAATTAGCCAATCGTTTGCTGATTAGTTTTGGCGGACTTAACCCATTGTTATCGGCCAGTGAAGGCGAGTTTTGCGAACATGTGGGCTTGGGGCCTGCTAAATATGCGCAATTGTGCGCGGTTTTAGAAATGAGTAAACGATTTTATCAATATCAAATGGCCAATAGCGTGTCATTAACAAGTTCCAGTGCAACGGCCGATTATTTAGTACAACTATTACGAAATTTACCCTATGAGGCGTTTATGGTGGTGTATCTTGATAGCCAACATCAATTAATTTGTTGTGAAGAACTTTTTAGAGGCACCATTAATAGCGCGAATGTTTATCCCAGAGAGGTTATTAGGGAGGTCATAAAGCATAATGCAGCTGGAGTTATATTGGCTCACAATCACCCGTCAGGCATCGCTATACCCAGTGATGCTGACCGAAGAATTACTCAAAGAATTGTCGACGCATTATGCTTGATCGACGTCACGGTTTTAGATCATTTTATTATAGGAAAAAATGATCCTTATTCTTTTGCCGATCATGGCCTACTTTAATGCTTTTTTTTCTGATAGAATAGACGCGTTTTTGAGAGCTAATATCCTTTTTATCATGAAAAGTAAGATGTATAGCCTCTTTATTGAACATCACTTAATATTTGGCGCATGTTGTAATATAAAACATGCGGCCCTCATTTGTGCCTGAGCAACGGCCAAGCGAGGCTCATTTATTGCTCGAGCTAGTAGAAATATCTTTTGGAGGACATTCATGTCTAAAGTATGCCAAGTAACTGGTAAAAGACCAGCAACAGGTAACAACGTATCGCACGCTAAGAATCACACGCGTCGTCGTTTTTTACCAAATCTTCACACTCACCGTTTTTGGGTTGAAAGTGAAAATCGTTTCGTTAAATTACGCCTTACTACTAAAGGAATGCGTATTATCGATAAGAAAGGTATTGACGTAGTATTAGCAGAAATGCGTACTCGTGGCGAAAAGGTTTAAGGAATAGATTATGCGCGATAAAATTAAATTAGTTTCAAGTGCCAGCAGTCATTTCTACACGACTGATAAGAACAAACGTACTATGCCTGAGAAATTAGAGCTTAAAAAGTATGACCCAATTGTTCGTAAACACGTAATGTACAAAGAAGCTAAAATCAAATAATTGATTTTGCTTTATACATTATGATAAAAACCCAGCCTAGGCTGGGTTTTTTACGTTCAGGATGAACAGTATACTGCGGAGCCAGGGATGGCTAGGAGCAGTGTTCTTAAAGCAAGTGCCGAAATTGATGGTATATTCTGCAAAGAGCAGGGATGTTAAGCGTCTATATAATTAAGGTTAAGGAATATGCATGAGTTTATCTAAGCGTGGTTGGAATAACGTTTTAATCTTTGCCTGTTTAGGCATGATTATAATATTTAATTTAATGAGTGAAAAAGTCATTGAAAACGCTGAAGGCGACATTGTTGATATTCTACCTCAGCAAAGCATGATTCTGACCCTAGAATACCCTGATGTATCTATTGAACGCTTAGGGACGAGTTGGCGTATTAATCCCAGCGAAGTTCTATCCCCGAAGGACGTTGAACGCATTATTGGCGCATGGTTAAGTCTTAGTGGTGAAGTAAGTTTATCGACCAGTGATGAAGTGGGCTATCGCGTCACATTATGGTTAGCAGGACAAGAGCACCCCACAAAACTATGGGTCCAGCCTAATAATCATCTCATTACAGATGTTCTGCGTCAGAAAACGTGGAAGGTGAGTCCACTTCACCTCTCAGCTTTGACCATCTCTAAGGAGCTTAAATAAAATGCCTGAGTTGCCGGAAGTTGAAGTAAGCCGTATGGGGGTGAGTCAACACCTAAAGGGCAAGGATATTACGGATATTGTGGTGCGCACACCTAAACTGCGCTGGGATATTCCAACACAAGAACTCCTCTCTTTAGTGGGCGAAAAAATAATAGCCGTATCGCGCCGCGCTAAATATTTAGTGATTGAAACCGCGCATGGTCATATTATTATTCATTTGGGCATGTCAGGCAGCTTACGTGTTATTGATAAAGATGTGACCATTAAAAAGCATGATCACGTTGATATTGTTGTTGGTAATCAGGTTTTACGTCTCAATGACCCAAGGCGCTTCGGTGCTGTTTTATTCGCCAATAAAGATGGTAATCATAAAGTATTTGATAAACTCGGCCCTGAGCCGCTTACAGACGCATTTAATGAGAAGCATTTACTAGAAAAGTGCGCCAAACGACGCGCCGTGATCAAGCTTGTTATTATGGATAATCCTGTAGTGGTGGGTGTTGGTAACATTTATGCTAATGAAGCCTTGTTTCTAACAGGCATTAACCCCCAAACACCGGCTAATCAATTGACTAAAAAGCAAATTTCTCACTTAGTGACGACGATAAAAGACGTATTATCTGCTGCGATTAAACAAGGGGGAACTACTCTTAAGGATTTCAGTCAAACAGACGGAAAACCGGGCTACTTTGCACAATCATTATTTGCCTATGGGCGTGGTGGTGAGGCGTGTTTAAAGTGTAAATCAGTGTTAGAAGAAGTAAAAATAGGACAACGTGCTAGCGTCTTTTGTCCTATGTGTCAGAAATTGAAAATAAAAGCCTAATTAATTAGGCTAATTTAGCGGCTAATGCGCTAGAAACTATTGTAGGTACAAATTCTTCAACTTTTCCGCCGTGCAAAGATACTTCTTTGACGAGGGTTGATGAAATAAATGAATTTTCTTCAGCAGGAGTTAGAAATACGCTTTCTAACTCAGGGTAAAGACGGCGATTCATATTGGCTAATTGAAATTCATATTCAAAATCAGAAACTGCTCTAAGCCCCCGAATTAATATGGTGGCTTGGTGGTCTTTGGCGAAATCGATTAATAAACCTGAAAAACCGACAACAGATACATTGGATAG